>Ga0265294_10007197_pt1 | contig 13245 bp, 12 predicted proteins | sample MunlanPumphouse3_FD_192504 | JGI IMG/M metagenome (GOLD analysis project Ga0265294, IMG submission 192504) | Groundwater microbial communities from a municipal landfill in Southern Ontario, Canada - Pumphouse #3 | ecosystem: Environmental > Aquatic > Deep subsurface > Groundwater | place... | reverse complement strand
ACCCACTTATTTATTATGTTGAGCTGATCTTATTTTACAACAGGATCAGATTTCTTTTAATTATAGAAAGTATAAATTGAGTATCAGAAAGTTACAGTTTGATTTAGATTAATTAAACAATCTGTTATCGAAGTAACGATTGTTTAAGAAGTATTTAATTAGCTTTCTTATTATTAATTTTTAATTAACCGCACGCTGTATTCTTGTCCTTCAAATATATTGTAATTTAGGTTCATAAAGTGTGAAATACTATAATGAAGGTACCAGTAACTAAATTTCTTGAGATCATTAGTAGAAATACTCCAAAATGATGAGAGATTTCCATTGGCAATAAAATTGTCTTTTGGGTCAAAAATTCCAGCCGGTTTAGCATTAAATCCATATTTATCAGTATTTACAATACCTTCGGAAGTATTCCAACCATTTAAAGATTTTAGATAACTCCCTACTTTATCGTCATCACTAAGGTTATTATCTTTAATAATAAATGAAATTAGTTCCTCAAAATCTTTATTATTTGGTAATCTCCAACCTTCTGGTGCTATATTCGTAGCAGTATTCCAATCATATAATCTCCCATATCCTTTATCTAGATAATCATTGTTATTCTCATAAACCCAAGAGTTACAATACTTATCACCTTTATCTTTAGAAGGAAGATACCTAAAATTTTCTGCAGTCCATATTTGTTTACCTATTTTTACTACTTGATAACTTTGACCATCTCTTACATCAAATAGGGTTCCATGATTTGTATTTGAATTAAAATCTAAAATTGGTGAAAGTTGTATCATACACTATAATCCTTTATTACTTTTATACTAAAGTAACTCCAAAAACATCCGCCATCAAAGTAATACCTATATTTTGAAGATAATCATCTTTTGCAATAATCTTGTCTAAAGGGACTATGACTTTGTAACCATAATTCCTTAAATCAGCCGCCGTAAATAAGATGGACTCATTTGTCTCAGCACCAACTAGTGTTATTGTTTCTGGGTCAGCCTTCTTTATCTCATTCAATAATGGGCTCTTAAATAAAGCACTAGGCCTAGTTGTTGATATTATAAAAAGTCTGTCATTAGTCAAATTATCTACCATTATTACATCACTTGTACCCACTATGCAGCTAGTCTTTTGTGATTCATAGAAAGAATCTTCTGTAGAATGAATCTCTTTAGTAAAAACAACTTCATTCTTTGACTTATCAAGTGAATTAATAAATCCTATTATCCTGTCTTTTACTTCTTTAGACTTTTCGCCTAAATAAGAAGAACCTTTAGGACTGAAATAGTTTAACTGCATATTTAAGGCTATTACAAAGTTTTTACGACTCATTTGTAGAACTCCTGGTTTTACAAACTTCAGAGCAGTATTTATACTTCATCTTACCTTGTAAAAAGAATTTATGGCAGGAGGGACATTCTTTTATAAAGTTTATTCCAAATGCCTTTATATAAACACTTAAATTATAACAAACTAAAGCCTCTAGCCAAGGTGTCCCTTCTTGTTTTATAGACAACCAATATAATTTATGACCAGACACTCCAACACTTTCATTTTGTTCGTGAACTAATAAACTAGATTCCATATAAGAATTAAGATACTGTGTTATCTGTGGGGTAACCCCCTGCGTTATCAAATCCAAAAGAAGATTTCTTAGATCCTCTCTAAAAATAGAAATATCTGGATTTTGCTCCTTTACTATAGAAGCTAAATTAATAGTGATATCATCATAGGTATTACTAATTAAACCCTCTGCTATTGTGCTTGCATCAGCTTGGTTATTTGCCACCCTTATAAATAAAGGTGCATCCCTATTAACAACATATTTATCATATCTAGGCTTCTGGTCCATAATTCTTATCTTCTAATCAAAGCAGAATTTATTAATGCTGCTTTCTTAGGGTTTTGATGTGAGACCGATTTAATAGTCCTTTTTTGCATATTTAGAACAAGATATAAATCATTAACAACATTATTATACATTGGTAAGACTAAAGTCAACGGAGCCGCTCGAAATTCTAAAACACTAGAGATAATTTTTCTTGAACCTTCCAGGGTTTTACCAAAATTAGGATTTCTCAGAATATCGTTTATAGAGGCTACAGCAGATTCAAAAATATCCATAAGACGATCTGCATCTATATCTGGTTTATTATCTACAGTGATCTCTTTTCTTCTAACAATACCATTAATCATTTTTAGATCTCCACTAAGATAGAGGCTGATAGTATAAGAGGTCCATCTAAAACACTACCGTCTAGGACACCTTTATAAGAGTCTGCAATTCTTCTCATCATAGCTAAGATATTAATAACCCCCCAAGACTTTAATCTTGGTAAAAGTTTTGTTCTTAAAAAAACAATATTAAAATGATATTTTGAAGATAAATCCTCAACTTCTACCCCTTGTAGGCACTCAGATAATATTCTTGAGTACAAAGCTAAATCGTTTAGAAGCATACCTGTATAAGGAATAAAATCAGTTCCTAGTTTTTTAATCAATATTGAAATTTGTAAATTAGTTCCAAATACAACTGTATTTTTTAAATCTTGATAAGAGATAGAATCAGGTTCTAACACAGGTAACATTGAAATTTCACTAATCAACCCACCCATACCTGCAGCATACTCGATAGAGGTATATATAGATGAAAAATCCATAGGACATCTACCACTAAGTTGCTTTATTGTTTTTTCGTTACTCTCTACTCCTAATAGAATACATACTAATTTTATACAATCCAAAAAATTATCAGGAGTTATAGATGGGACTTCTATAACTGTACAGAATTTTGATAATTTAGATTTACTTGAAGAAGTAGTAAAAGATTTTTCATCAAATGGGATTAATCGATAATCTAAACAAGGTTTTACTAGGGATTCTAAAAATTCCTCTGATGAAGTATTAAATAGATTTATAGAATCTTGGTAAGATTCCTCAATCTTTTTATGAAATACTTCAGGTAGCTTTTTCTCTTTTTTTAAATAATAAGAAAAAGCTCGGACTATTGGAAAAATATAACCTTTCCCTATGAAAGCAAATGTCCCTGTTTGAGACTTTACTGCTGGTGTAAATATTTCTAAAAGATTTATTATCATTCTGGTTTTTCTTTTGTTTCTACAAAAACACTTTGTGGAGCACTGATAAGCATGTAATTAATACCTACTAAAGCCCATATAAACATAGATTTTTTAATCATTGTAGGATATAAAGATACTTGCTTTAACTTACTCATGGCTTTAGCTAAAAACCATTCAGGAATACCTTTACTTAAGATCTCATTATACCACTCTAATCTAGAGGGGGCCATGATCTTTGTAGGGACCCCTAACTGAACTAACAAGATATCATTAAAAGTGGCTATCATATCGTCTATTAAAGATTGAAGCTTTAAGTCATTTATCCCTAAGCTATATTCTTCAAAATATTTTAAAGATGATTTAAAATTATTTCGAAAGATATTACCTATAATCATAACCGAGGACTTATGAGCAGACTTAAATAGATCCATATCTAAACAAGGATCAGCCTCATTTACAGAACCAGACCTGGATATCTCTTCTGCTGAATTAACCCCCGTACCTGAATCAATTAATCTTGAAAATAAAGATTTCTTAGTCTTATCCCCTGTAAAAATGATATGACATCTGCTTTTTAAGGTGTTCGCCACTTTGTTTAGTGATTTTGCAGTCATTATTATAGAATAATATGAAGAATTTTTTTCTAAAATCTGTAATAAATTCCCCAATGCATCCTTAGTTAATGTATCAACACCTAGTAATACAACACATTTTTTACCAGATAGAATAGAACTTGTCTCTAAGAACTCAATAGCTTCTTTAGTTGAACCTGCTAATAAGTTTCCAGAAATAGAAGGTCCTTTGAAAAACAAATCAGGATTTTCTAGTCCTTTTATACATGAAGCACAGGGACAGTTTTCATTTCTTGTACCTGTACACAAGTATTCTCTTGCAAGGATTCTTGCAGATCCTTCTCTTAAAAAGGAGGAACCTCCATGCAGTAGAACAAAAAATCCTTTAGACTGCCTAACTATAGAAAACATTCTATCTCTGGACTTAGCAGGTACTAAGTCCATAACATCTAACATAAGGACCTCTTTATATTTGTGTTCTAGTCCAAATCCTTAAAACTACTTTGTCCACCAATAAAGGACAAAGTATATTTTCTAAAACAAAAATCTACCTACTTTTAATGTAGGTAAATACTTACAAAATTCTTACAAGTATTACTTTCTATACTGTTGTTTCTTCTTCTATTACTGTTACTACTGTTGCTTCGGCGTTTTATGTTTTTAATGAAAAAATGTGGTTTTTTAATAAAAAAGTGGGGAGTTTTACGTTTATTTTTGATGGATGCTTGTACTTACAAATACTCTTCAATATTTTTGATGTAAGGTTTTCACGCTTAGAGGCACTCAACTCACCCGCTTGGGTGGAATAGCACACTAAGCCTTTTGCTTTCACGCTTATCGGCGTGAGCAAGGGCCTTCCAGAAGAACCCCTAAAAGACTCTACACGTTGGATCATACCTATGCCTTCACCCCAACTATTACGTCCATTAAAATGGAAGAGACGCTGTGAGGATCTCAATAAAGAGATCTTACAATTTAAGTTGTTTGGGCTTGCCATCTTTACGCACCTCGCGTGATGGTCCCTAGAGGAAGAAGGAGTTTTTTCAGATGACATTTGACTGTCATCTAAGGGATATTCACCTATCTTTAGAGTGGGCTCACATAAGCATCTTGTAAATACCGTATTTACAGTCAAAGCCATGGAGCTAAGTACGCCTGATACTATCGATTTCAATGAACTAATAACAAAACCCCGCCCTGATAAATCAAGATTATTCGCATCCAAGAGGTACTTAGATACAGGGTTAGCATTCAATTCTTCACTTGTTACAGTAAAGAATCTAGCTATTCTGTTTTCGTTTATTAAAACACATTGATACATTCAGTTTACCTTTATAGATATTCATAAATAAATCTTTATTGATCTACTTACTTCTCTCAATTTACTACAAGAATTCGGATTTCCAATTCGAGTTATCAACAACCAAGAGCGATCTTCCTAGGAACTATTAAAACCTAGTACTATTTTTGTAGTTCCAAAAGTTATTACACTAAAGAACTACAACCTTATTTAACAATTTCATTTTAGATTGGCAAGTCTATTTATGTTTTCAATCCATTTTTTATCAATAGAGCCCCATTCCTCAATAAAATCAGGTTTTACTTTGATTGTGTCTATTTTTTCTAATACACCAGGATTTAATGAAATAGCTACATCAGCTATTTCAAAAGTATAAACTAAAACCTTATTCTCAAGATTTAAAACCTTTGGTGTCTTTACAAGTATAAGATTGAACATAGATGAATCTATATTTTTTATGATATCTTTAGCTCTTTCCTCAGTATCATAACCATTAATAGGATATATCTTTGTTTTTAATTCACCTAAGTAAAGTGTTTTCAAGAAATCAGTAAACATCTTCAATGAAAGTCTTTCTTTATACAGTATAGTTATAGAAGTTATCTTCTTCATAAATTCCTTATCCTTTTATATGATTTTTATTAAATATAGTTATTTTTGATTGTTTATGATTTTCATTCTTACAAGTATTACTTTCTATACTGTTGTTTCTTCTTCTATTACTGTTACTACTGTTGCTTCGCAACATTAGAGTAATCTCTATAAATAGAGATTACATCTTATTATTATCTATTCTATATAATAGATAATAGAAATATAAAGGCATATAAGAAGGAACATCATAATCATTATGAAAAATCAATAAGAGAATAATTAATTCTTAAAAAATATAGAACACAACAATCTATGTGAATAATTAAATTAATATTGAAAATATACAAGAAAACCTTTTACCAAAATTATGAGTTTAGTTATATTTAGGAAAGAACCAAAGTATTAAAGATAAAATCTGAAAATAGATTTGGTTATAACTGTATTTTTAATAATCGTAAAAGTTTTTCATAAAACTTTTTAACCAAAATAAAAGAGAAATATAAATGAACAAAGACTCTTATTCCCCTAGAAATAATTCACAACAACCTTTACTTGTTAAAAGACCAAGAACTTTAGCAAGATCTTTATTCAAAGAGGAAAGTCATTACCACTCTGCAGAAAAGATTCTAGAAGCAGCCTTGTCAAATAAAATACCATCAAAACCAGAAGCTGATGGATCCTTGCATATTTTTGAGGCTTTAGATATTCTTGCTAGAGAAGATGAAAATCTTGATTACCTTAATTACAATCACCTGATTGAAGTTTATCTAAGACATTCACCAATCATGTTTTATATTCGTAGTGATGAAAAAGAAGACTTCTTAGTTTCTATGAGACCTAAAACAGCGGGCCTCCCTATAGTACCTCCAGATGTGCTTTACTTTGGCACTCTATCAGGAGTTGCAGGACAGGCTATGTCTAGGGGTCTCACAAGTAATAAACACGCCTGTGTCATCCTTACTGATGATAGAGACCAAGCAGAAGCTCGTGCTTATGGTTTTAGTAAAGAGAAAGATGCTCCTCCTGCTCTTATTATTGTTGATGCTAAAAGCGCAGTAAAGAATGGTACTTGTTTCCTTGGCGGAGATAGAGAGCATTTCTATAAAACAGAACTTATTAGTAGAGCCTATCTAACAAGAGTTGATTTAGACTAAAGGCTTGCCCAATGGAAGGAAAAGAAATAAAACTCTTCCGTGGAGAGGTCATTAGTGTTCAACATTTTTCAAACGAAACAGGTTTTACTGTTTTTAAGATACAATTAGAACATGATGGTCATATCACAAGAGAATCTAGATCCTGTGCAGGGGTTTCAGAAGAACCCCCGTCCCCAGGAGCTATGGTAGATGTTTTTGGTTACACTGAAATCACAAAATATGGACCTCAAATAAAATTTTCAGCGTATCATATCTCTTCTGGTTATAGTGCAGGGTCTATAGCTCTATATTTGATTAGTTTTGCTAAATTTCTTGGTAAAAAGAAAGCTTTTGAGATTGCCGAACATTTTGGAAATGAAATTGAAGATATACTTGATAATAACCCAGATAGACTCTTAGAAGTTGAAGGTATTGGTCCTGTAATTAAGGATAATATTGTAGAAGGGTGGAATCAAAACAAAAATTTATTATCTGTAAAAAAGTTTTTAAGCTCTATAGGTTTGTCAGATAATAAGATAAATGTAATATTATCAAAACATGGGTCTGCTTATGATGAAATGATTAAAAAAGATCCATATATTCTTATGCACGATGGGATCGGTTTCAGTATTTGTGATTCTATTGCAGAGAAGTTAGGAATAGTAAATGATAGTGTTGTAAGGGTTCGAGCCATTATTCTTGATTGCTTGAGATCAAAGACAGTTTTTGGAGAAGGGAATCTTTATGTTAGTAAAGATGATATATTAAATTTTCTTAATGAAACAAATGAAAGTTTTGTTCCAGGTAAAAAGATAAATGCAGTAGGTGTCTCTTGGAATTTTATAGCTCCATCTGTTGATAATTTACTTTATAATGGTTACATTATAGAAGATTCTGGAATGTATTATTTAACACCTCAGTTCTTTTTTGAGGCAAAGACAGCAGAAATTTTAGCAAATTTAATAAAAGCAAAAGGAGACTCTAAGTTCTCTAAATTGATCCCAGAGGATCTTGTAAGTTATTATAGTGCTCATGAAAGATTAGTTATAAAGGATTTTAAGTTTTCAGACATGCAAGAAGATGCCATAAGATCTTTTGTACGAGAGAAGGCTTTAATAGTTACAGGTCCCCCAGGTACAGGAAAAACAACAATTATTAAGACATTTGTTCGTATTTTGGAAGAAAATCAAATTAGTTATTGTTTACTAGCCCCAACAGGAGCCGCATCTAAAAGACTAGAGAGTACAAGTAATCATTCGGCTTCTACAATCCATAGATTTCTTGGATATCAAGGGAGTAAATGGAGTTTTAATTCTAAGAATAAGATTGATAAATCTGTTGTAATTGTTGATGAATGCTCTATGGTGGATATGGAGCTTATGTATAGGCTTGTTTGTACTCTCCCTGAGAGTTCTCACTTAGTTTTAGTTGGAGACGTTGATCAGTTACCTAGTGTTGGAGCTGGTAATGTATTAAAGGATTTGATAAAAAGTGAAGTTATAAAGACTATTAAATTGAATCAAGTTCACCGCCAAGCAATGCTTTCCGAGATTGTTGTAGAGGCAAATAAGATTCGTAATGGTGATACAGATTTGACTTTATTTAGATCAGAATTAAATAGTGATATAGTTCTTATTAATACAAAGACAGATATAGAGCTAGGAGAAAGTACTCTTGTTCAATTATGTAAAATATTCGAACAAAGACAAGATCTTACTTATCAAGTTCTAACCCCAAGAAATGAGGGTGATCTAAGTGTTAATTCAATAAACAAGCTTTTACAAGATACGCTAAACCCTATGGTAGCTTGCCCAGAAGGTGTCAAACAAGTTTTTATAACGAAAGACATGTATGTCCGTGTGAAAGATCGTGTAATTGTTGTAAAAAACAATTATAATCTTGGGGTTTTTAATGGAGATATTGGAATTGTTGAAAGGATTTCTTCAGAAGCTATAAGAATAAAGCTAATAACAGGTGGTTATGTAGTTATTCCTGTAGAAAAAGCTAAAGAAATGTTAAAACTAGCTTATGCAATTTCTGTACATAAATCACAAGGTTCTGAATATAGTGTAGTTATTCTTCCTTTATTAAAAGCACATGGAAGTTTACTTTTACAAAGAAATTTATTATATACTGCTTTGACAAGAGCAAGAAAAAAAGTTATTGTTATAGGGCAGACTTCTGCAATAGAGTCTGCAATATCTAATAATAGTATAAAGAATCGTACTACTAATCTAGCTACGAGACTAAAGACTTGTATAGATACTAATGGTATTAGTATCTATACAAAGAAGCTTTTAGATATTAAGGAAGATGCTGAGTTTTATAAAGGTTTACATAGAATAATTGATTAGTGCATTTAAAAAATTTAACTGAGTTTATGAACTCTATAAAAGGTAAGAATATGTTAGAAGTGAAAGAAGTTGAGGATACTACTAGTTCAGAATATCTACTAATAATGGATCTTGGTAAAAATGTAAATGATATTTACAAAGAGCTAGATACTTCAAAAGTAAACACAGACACTCCATCTGTTTTAGATGCTGCTTACTACATTCAAAAATTAGATGATTTACGACAGAATAGAGAAAATGTACAGGCTCTTTATGTTAAAGTTATCCGAGCTAAAGCTACAGCACAAACAAGGCTTACAAATAGAGAGACTCGCTATGATATTTTGATGAGTGGTAAGCTAGAGAACAGTATAAAAGTAAAGTCAGGGGTAAGCGTACAAGAGAGAACTGCAATCGCAGCTAACGAGTTAGTAGAACTTAAAAACGCTCTTCGAGAGTCTAAAAATGAAGTAGAAATTTTAAAAGGATTGGAGAAGGTTCTAAATCTCTTTAATAAAAATTATCAGACTTCTAGCGCAGATGTAAAGCAACAAGCAAGATTAGTAGAATTAGAATTATCTGCATTTGGAAAACTACCACAAGCAGCTATTGCTGCAGCCTTAAAAGGGCCTGACGGTAAACCCTACAAATCCATATCAGAAGCGATGGTTTCTTTAAGAAACCAATACAATATGACTGACCCAGACTCTATAACTTCCACGGAAACAGGGTCTGATGAACCTGTAGAGCTGTCAACTTCCATTGAAGAAGATGGGGAGGAAGAGGAAGTAAAAGAAAGCATAGAATCCCCTACCGAGAGTCCTGTAGATCCTACATACTATGATAAACTATACAAAGAGATGCAATCTGGTTTATCAAACATTAGTAACCCTATCTTAGTGCATTCCACAGAGAGAGTTACAACCTCTTTTGTAGACTTAATAAAAGAACCTGAGCCAACGAGTATTGAAGATACTACAACAATCACAAATGAAGCTACCTTAAAAGCATCTACAGTTCATGAAGAAACAAAGGAACTACCTGAAGGAATTACTGGGTGCTTCGCTAGTGAAGATTTTATGATGGAAGATAACGATAACACCTCAGAAATAAAGTCTATAGATAAACAAGAAGAAAAGGATATAGTTCTTACAGTAATTGAGTCTAAAGAAGTACAAGAAGAAAAAGATTTTGTTGTTATGAATAATGAATTTGATGATTTAAGTAATGTAGAAGAATCAATTGCTGATTTACAAGAGACACCAATTGTAACAGAGGAAAAACCAAAACTTTCACAAGTTTCTTCATCTGACGAATCACAAGAGGGTGAAGATTCTAGTGGTGGTTTTTCAAAAATACTTAATCAATATAATATAGATGAAGGATCCTTAGGCCTTGGAGAAGGATCCTTTGATTCTGTATTGTTAGAAGAGAATTTAGGAGAAGAGAAATCTGATCTTAAAGAAGATGTTGTAGAGGAGTTGTATAGCCTGAATATTGCTGAATTGCAAAATATGGGTTTACCAACTTCAAGCAACCCCTCCGGTACTAAAAGCGTTACAAGTTCTCAGCAACCCATTGTTGAGGGTAAAAGTGACACTGTTAGTAGTTCATTCGATTTTGGGGTAGAGTCATCAACTGAGAAATCCTCAGCTCCATCTGAGTTTATAGGTAGAGATAGTTTACCGAAACCAACGGTTTTAGTAGATGAAATTAAGCCGAAAGATTCGGACGTAGGTGATAAAAAACCAAAAGAGGAGTCTTTACCAGTTGTTGAAAGTAAAATTATTGATAAACCAAGTGTCGTTAAAAATGACACTGAGAATATTGATGATGTACTAGCAGCATTGGGAATCTAGCCGATTGAACCGTTTTAATAAACATTAACTTTTTATTTTAGATGCTATTTGCATCAAGGATTATTTTATGTCAGAAACAACTTTTTTTGGATTTGATAACAAGGATATGAGAAGTGAGGTCCAGGACCGTTTCAAGATGGAAATGGGTAAAACTTACATCATAAGCTTTGCAACAGAGGACCCAAATTCTGTATTTGTTGGGTGTAAGATGCACTATTCTAAGTCCTTAAAGCAGGGGTGGAAGTGTTTATCAACAAGTACGTCTAAAGAAATCTGTTGTACCCAGGATTATGATGGTAATGAAGCAAAACCAAGAATTGGTTGTGTTATTGTTATTTATTCAGATGACGAAGATGAGTTAACTGGAAAAACGACTCGCAAAGTAAAAAGTGTTAAGCCTTGGATTTTTGGTGGGTCTGTATATGACAATCTGATCAAGATATACAAGATCCATGGTATGGTAGATTTGCAAGTAACTTGTAAAGATGCTACATATCAAACAATTGGATCCTTGGTACCAGAAAAAGCTCAAGCTTGGACAACAAACGAAAATCTTAAGGCCAGTATTCTTGCAAAAGCCAAAAAGATTTATTCAACTCTTCCGAAAATGCTTGCTCCTACAAAGAGTATTAGTGAAATTAAGGAGATTTTGGGTATTTCTAGCGGTAGTGCAGAAGCCTCAACAGGTCTTACCCTTGATTCTGTTGCAGGGAATCTGTAAGATTTAGTTCAATCTGGAGAAAAAGCTAATGCCTTATATTATGGGTCTTGATGTCAGTATAAAGAAGACGGGTTACTGTATCTTAGATACAGAGGCTCCTTATTCTTCTTTTATCGAGCGCGGAAGGCTTTATACATATAAGGAAGAAGGTATAATGATCCAGAGACTGCTTCAACAGCAGGATCAGATCAAGAAAAAGATAGAGGAGTTTTCCATTGGTTTTATATCAATGGAAGCTCCATACTTTGGTGGGGGAGAAAGTGAGTATTTATATGCTCTCAATCAATTCCTCCACCAAGTATTTTTAGAAAAAGAAGTTTTTTTAATATGTTTCCCTCCACAACAACTCAAATCAATAGCTTTGCCTGATAAGAAAGTAACAGCGGAGTCTGTTGGAAAAGCACATATGATTTTGGCAGCTCAAAAATATTATGATTTAGAGGGAAAAGTTATAACTGACGATGAAGCTGATGCCCTAAATGTAGGTAGGATCGGTAAGTTTTTTTATAACTGGAGAAACGCCTTAACAATAAAAGATTCGGATCTAGAACCAAAGATGTTAACAGCTTTCGCAGAAAAGAAAACTCTTAAGTCAGGTCCAAGAAAAGGTTTTACTGAATATACCGGTTTAATATACCGTGAGAATGATTTATTCTTTGATTTCAAGAAAATTAAACAACGTAGGGCTGAATGCCTTCAAAAGGAGCTAGAAGATGGCCGATCAAAAAAAACCAACAGCAAAAGGCAAGACAGCCGCTAAAGCAGCTAAAGCAGATAAGGCTTTATTAGAAGCTACAAAAGGTGTTGGTACCGTAGGTGAGGGTGCTAACAACTTTATTAAAGAAATGGATAAAAAAGGTTGTCTAGGTGATGTCAATAAAAAAATTGATTTTATTCCTACAGGTAACTGGGTAGTAGACAGACAAATAGGTGATGGTCTTGGTGGGGCTGGAGGATGGCCTCGTGGTTATATGGTGGAACTCTCAGGTAAAGAATCCTGTGGTAAAACCACGTTGGCTTTGATGTGTATCCCTGGATTACAGAAAAAGAAAGAAATGACGCTTTATGCTGACTTTGAAAACACTCTAAGATCTCAGCAACACTATGTTAGAAGCATAGGGATTAATGCTGCTGATAGATCCACTTTTGTTCACATTGTTCCAGATTCACTTGAGGATGGTAGTGATTATATCTTTAAGGGTATTGTCTTAATGAGACCTGCTTTAGTAGTTGTTGATTCACTAGCTGCCATGCTGCCTAAGAGCTTTACAACAGGTAGTATTGCTGATGCTAATAAAGTTGGAGAGCATGCTAAAGGTGTTGGTGTTTTTGTTGCTACAATGAATAAGGTTATTGGTAAAACAAATACTTGCATTATTTTCATTAATCAGTTACGTGCTAAAATTGGAGTAATGATGCCTGGTGCGGCTACCACAGATACTACTGGTGGTATGGCTTTTAAGTTCTACATGACAGTACGTATTAGTCTTGTTTCAGAGAAAAAGATTTCTGTAGACAAATCAACTTCTATGATTACAGGGGATACGATAAAAGAGGTAACTGATCAGAGGGTCAAGTGTACTGTAATAAAGAATAAAATTGATAAGCCATTCAAATCAGAATTGTTGTATCTTAAATTTGGTAAGG
>Ga0265294_10007195_pt1 | contig 13246 bp, 12 predicted proteins | sample MunlanPumphouse3_FD_192504 | JGI IMG/M metagenome (GOLD analysis project Ga0265294, IMG submission 192504) | Groundwater microbial communities from a municipal landfill in Southern Ontario, Canada - Pumphouse #3 | ecosystem: Environmental > Aquatic > Deep subsurface > Groundwater | place... | reverse complement strand
CCCCGGCACCATAAGCCTCCGCATGAATATAGGAGGTTTCCTTCAGTTTTAAAGCGCCTTCCATGGCAATATAGTAATCAAGAACACGCCCGATAAAAAAGAGACTCCGGGCATTTTTTATTTCCTCAACAATTTCCGGATATAACTCCTTCCGGTCCAAAATTTGTTGAACTTTTTCAGGAAGTTCCTGCAAAGCAGTTAAAATTCTTGCCGCCTTTTCCCCGGGCATTGTCCCTTTTACCTGTGCCAAATAAATACTTAATAAATATTGCACAATCAGCATCGTCGTATACGCTTTTGTCGAAGCTACGGCAATCTCCGGTCCTGCCCCCAGATGAAGATTATAATCGGCTTCCCGTGCAATCGTGCTCTCGGCCACATTCGTAATCGCTAAAGTGGCCGCCCTTTTATTTTTCGCTTGGCGTAAAGCACCCAAAGTATCAGCAGTTTCTCCAGACTGGCTCACAAAGATCGCCAATGTTTTTTCACCAAGCAGCGGATTCTGGTAACGAAATTCCGAAGCAATTTCTACTTCAACAGGAACACCTAGAAATTCTTCCAGCATAGGTTTACCAACTAAACCAGAATGATAAGCCGTACCACAAGCGATGATGTATATTTTCCTCCACTGTTCTACTTGGGCTCGGGTTAAGTTCAATTCCTCGAATTTTACTCGATCTTGTTGAATACGCCCCTGTAACGTCTTTCGGAAAGCTTGTGGCTGTTCACAAATTTCTTTCAGCATAAAATGCGCAAAACCACCCCGATAATCACTACTTCCGCTCATTATTATTTTCCTCCTCCAATAAACAGTCTGGTTCTGTTCCCTGTCCCTTAACGATGAAAAGCACGAGAGGCGATATCCTCACGATAATGGGCTCCTGCAAAATTAATTTTGGCAATCCCGCGATAGGCGGTATCAACAGCTTGCCGCAAATCATGACCTAAAGCGGTAACAGCCAAAACACGCCCGCCTGCGGTAACAATCTCCCCCTCCTGCCAAGCCGTACCGCTGTGAAAAACAAGGACATCCTCCGGAACTTCTGCTAATCCTGTAATCACGTCACCACTTTCATAAGCACCGGGATAGCCTTGAGAAGCCATAACGACAGTGGCACAAGCCTCTTCCCGCCAAGCGATTTCTAAATTAGCCAATTCCCCTGCACATACTGCCAAAAGGATCTCCACTAAATCACTCTTTAACCTAGGCAAAATTACCTGTGTTTCCGGATCGCCGAAACGAGCATTAAATTCTAAGACACGCGGGCCCTGTGCTGTAATCATCAACCCCGCATATAAAATACCTTTAAAGGTCCGTCCTTCTTGAGCCATCGCTTTAACAACCGGCTGCAGTACTTGTTCCTCAATCATTTTACATAGCTCCGGTGTAGCTACCGGGGCCGGAGAATAAGCACCCATCCCCCCGGTATTAGGTCCTTGATCACCGGCAAAAACCCTTTTATGGTCTTGCGCCGAAACCATCGGCACAACAGTTTCTCCATCGCAAAAAGCCATCAGACTTAATTCTTCCCCTGCTAAAAACTCTTCAATAAGCACCTTCTCCCCTGCTGTCCCAAAAGCTTTCTCCACAAGGATTTTATCAATCGCCGCCTCTGTTTCAGCCAAAGTTGAACAGATTAACACACCCTTACCTGCGGCCAAACCATCAGCCTTGATGACCCAAGGACCGCTTATTTGGCGAGCAAAATCACGTGCCGCCTGTACCTCACGAAAAACCCCATAACGAGCCGTAGGGATTCGATAACGAATCATTAAATCCTTAGCGAAAACCTTACTCCCTTCAAGCTCTGCTGCTTTTTTATTAGGGCCGAAAGCCTTGATCCCCTTTTCCTCTAAAGCATCAACAAGCCCTAAGGTAAGCGGAAGTTCCGGTCCTACAACTACTAAATCAATCTGTTCCTTTTGACAAAATTCCACGATTCCCGTGAGATCGTCTGCCTGAAGCGGAATAAGCTGCGCTAACGAAACAAGACCGGCATTACCGGGTGCACAGTAAATTTTCTCAACCTGCTTACTTTGTGCCAATTTCCAGACAAGAGCGTGTTCGCGCCCACCACTACCGACTACCAAAATTTTCAACTTAGCCACTCCTTGCCCCTCCTAGTGTTTAAAATGCCGCAGACCCGTAAAGACCATGACAATCCCATATTCATTAGCTTTAGTAATTACGTCCTCATCTCTAATCGAACCGCCAGGCTGAATCAGAGCACTAACTCCTGCTTGAGCCGCTACCTCTACTGTATCGGAGAAAGGAAAGAACGCATCAGAAGCCAGAACCGCACCTCTTACCTGATTCTTAGCCTGTTCTAAAGCAATTCGCGCCGCCCCGACTCTATTCATCTGACCGGCGCCCACACCGATAATTTGTTTATTTTTAGTTATGACAATGGCATTCGACTTGACATGTTTGACAATCTTCCACGCATAAAGAAGTTCAGCTATTTGTTCTGCCGTTGGTTGCTTTCTCGTTACTACTTGCAAATCTGCTGCCGAAATTTTAGCTTGATCTCTTTCTTGCAGAAGAAAACCACCACTAACCGGTTCCAACCAATATTCCTTTTTCTCTGTTTGCTGATTCCCCATTGCGATAAGCCGTAAATTTTTCTTAGCCGCGAAAATAGTTCGCGCCTCTTCACTAAAAGAAGGAGCAATAATTACCTCCAGAAAAGTTTTTGCTATTTCTTCAGCAGTTTCCCTGTCTACTTCCCGATTCAGTCCTACAATTCCCCCAAAAGCGGAAAGGGGATCAGACTCATAAGCTCTAATGTAAGCCTCCTGAATATCCTTACCAATAGAAGCACCACAAGGATTCGTATGTTTAATAATGGCGGCAGCAGGTGCCGAGAATTCAGTGGCAATAGACCACGCCGCTTCGATGTCCACCAAATTATTATAAGATAATTCCTTCCCTTGCAGCTTTTTTGCCCCGGTCAAAGTCCCCTCCTGCGCCCCTTTAAAACCATAAAACGCTGCTTTTTGATGCGGGTTTTCTCCATAACGCAAATCTTGGATCTTCTCCCCTTCCCAAAAACAATGTTGCGGGAAATCCGGATCATCAAAAGTTTTACCTAAATACTGACTAATCGCCACATCATAGGAAGCCGTATGGGCAAAAGCCTCTAAAGCTAATTTTTCCCTGGTGCGCAAAGATACTGCTCCTTGTTCCTGTAACTCACTCAATATTTCCGCATAATGAGCAGGATTAACCACCACAGTAACCCGTTCATAATTTTTGGCAGCAGCACGGACCATCGTCGGCCCGCCAATATCAATATTTTCAATAGCTGCGGCTAAGGTTATGCCTGCTTTAGCTACAGTTTCCCTAAAGGGATAAAGATTAACCACTACCAAAGCGAAAGGTTCTATACCCAAATCTGCTAACTGCTGCTGATGTTCCGCCGTTTGGCGTGCCAGAATACCTCCGTGAATCTTAGGATGCAAGGTTTTCACCCGCCCTCCTAAAATTTCAGGGAAACCTGTCACCTCAGCCACAGTCTTAACTTCTATCCCCGCCTCACGGAGGGTTTGAGCTGTTCCCCCCGTAGAAACGATTTTATAGCCTAGGTTTTGCAGACCTTGTGCAAAATTAACGATTCCTTTTTTATCAGAAACACTAATTAAGGCATATTTTTTCACTTGTCTGTCCCTCCCCTATAATCATTACTTTTCTCCCCTCACAACGAATTTTTCCTTCACTAAGGAGCTGAACAACCTTAGGGTAAAGCCGGTGTTCTTCCTGAAGAATTCGTTGTGAAAGGCTCTCTTCTGTATCATTAGGATAAACAGGCACTACTGCCTGTAAAATTATAGGACCGGTATCGACCCCCTCATCAACAAAATGTACGGTACAGCCACTATAACGGACCCCATACTCTAAAGCCTGCCGCTGTGCATGAAGACCGGTAAAAGCAGGCAAAAGCGAAGGGTGAATATTCAAAAGGGGTACTTTGACGCCACGCATAAAGACCGTGGAAAGTACCCGCATAAAACCAGCCAAAAGAAGATAATCTACAGTAAAACTATTGATTACTTGCACAAGTTTTTCTTCATATTCTTTTTTCGTCGAAAATTCCGCAGGATTAACCCAGAAAGAAGGAATCCCCTCTTTCTTTGCCCGTTCTAAAGCTACGGCATTTTCCTGATCACTAAGCACCACAACTACTTCCGCATTGATCTGTCCCCCCTTACAGGCCTTTAAGATCGCCTGCAGGTTAGAGCCTCTGCCGGAAACGAGTACTGCCAAACGCAGCCTTTTCATTTACTTGATCCCCCTTATCGTCACCCCGGGGGTACCTGCCACTACCTGTCCCATCAGATAGGCCTCTTCCCCCATCTCCTTTAGCCAGTTAACCAATTTAGGACCATTCACCGCATCAAGAATTAGAGCAAAACCAATCCCCATATTAAAGGTTCGTAACATTTCCAAAGGCGCTGCTTTTCCTCCTTGTGCCAGAAGCTGAAAGACCGGCGGAACAGGCCAAGCACCATATTCTATTTCCAAATGACAAGCAGAAGGTAAAATACGCGGCGGATTTTCAAGCAGTCCTCCCCCCGTAATATGAGCCATCCCTTTGATGGAGAATTTCTGCAAAATCTGCTGCACTAACTGCACATAAATTCTCGTAGGTTTCAGCATTTCTTCCCCCAAAGTACAACCGAATTCCTCCACAAACCGATCTATTTGCCAAGCATAGACTTCAAAGAAAATTTTACGAGCCAAAGAAAATCCATTAGAATGCAGCCCGCTGGAAGGAAGCCCCACTATTACATCCCCCGGCACAATCTGCTGTCCGTCAATTATTTTCCCCCGTTCCACAACCCCTACGGCAAAACCAGCCACATCATATTCATCGGGACGATAAAATCCCGGCATTTCCGCTGTTTCTCCCCCGATTAAAGCACAGCCGGCCTGTGTACAACCCTCAGCAATACCCGCTACGATTGCCGCAACTTGTGAGGGATCCAATTTCCCGACAGCCAGATAATCTAAGAAAAAAAGCGGTTCAGCACCGGAAACTAGAACATCATTGACACACATGGCCACACAATCAATGCCAATCGTCTCATGTTTCCCCATTTTATGGGCAACAGCCAATTTTGTCCCCACACCATCAGTACCGGAAACCAACACAGGCTGTTTGTATTTTTCTAAATCCAAGGCAAAAAAAGAACCAAACCCACCTAATCCTCCTAAAACCTCCGGCCGCATCGTCCGAGCTACGATAGGCTTAAATAACTCTACCGCTTCATTGCCCCGTTCAATATCTACCCCTGCTTCCTGATAAGTCCATCTTTTTTCAGAATCCATTAGCGAACCTCCCTTCTCTGCTGAGAAGAAACCTCCGTAAGATGCTTGCCCAACCTCTCCGGCGACGGTATCCCCAAAGGATATTCCTCACTAAGACAAGCCTCACAAAACCCGGCTTCCTGCCGCAAGGCCCGGGATAACCCTGCCAAACTTAAATAAGTAAGGGAATCAGCACCAATATATACTCTTGTTTCTTCAATTGATTTCTGAGCAGCGATTAACTGCCCCCTCTCGGAGGTATCGATCCCATAATAACAAGGAGCAATAACCGGAGGTGCAGTAATCAATAGATGCACCTCTGCCGCCCCTCTATTCCGTAACATTTGCACAATTTTCTTACTTGTCGTACCCCTGACAATAGAATCATCAACAATCGCTACTTTTTTCCCCTGCACCAACTTAGTAACGGGATTTAACTTTAAGCGTACCGCCAAATTCCGCTCATTCTGTTCCGAACGGATAAAAGTTCTCCCGATGTACCGGTTTTTCATCAACCCCATATCAAAATAAAGATTCAGGGCTTCGGCATAGCCAAGTGCACCGGCTATACCGGAGTCAGGGACAGGAATAACAATATCCACATCGACAGGACTTTCTTGGGCCAACTCTCGTCCCATCGCCCGACGCGCCTCCATCACATTTATCCCGTCAATATTAGAATCAGGCCGCGCAAAATAAATAAATTCAAAAACACAAAGAGCACGTTCTACAGGAGATACAAAACGATGAGAATGGAGACCTTCTTGGTCAATAACCACGATTTCCCCCGGTGCCACATCTCTGATCAACTCTGCTCCTAAGACATCAAAGGCACAAGATTCAGAAGCAAGAAGATAAGAATTGTCTAATTTCCCGAGACAAAGCGGCCTATTACCATAAGGGTCTCTCACCCCGATTAATTTATCTTCAGTCATGATTACTAAAGCATAACTGCCTTTAAGATCAATCATCGTTTTCATCAAGGCTTCTTCAAGCGTACCTTGTCCATAAAGAGCAAGCAAATTAGCGATCAGCTCCGCATCAATAGTTGATTGAAACACAGAACCATTAACCGCCAATTTCTCTTTCAATGCTTGCGCATTGATCAGATTCCCATTATGAGCCACCGCTAAATTACCTTTGAGATAATGACAAACAAGCGGCTGAGAATTAACAGCCAAATTAGAACCCTTTGCTGAGTACTGGACATGACCTATCGCTAGATGTCCTGTTAAATCAGCCAAAATTTGTTCAGTAAAGACCTCCGAAACTAATCCCCTCTTCTTATGGACTTTAATTTCTGCTCCTGCCGAGACAGCAATCCCCGCACTTTGCTGCCCCCGATGTTGGAGAGCATATAAAGCATAATAGGTCAAACGGGCGACATCTTTGCCCTGACCATAAATACCAAAAACACCGCAAGCTTCTTCCATTTTATCCGGTTTTAAGAGAAAATCCTCTGCTTCGCTGTTCTTTATCCCTTCATCAAGCATGGTATGGCCCTCCAATATTTCTCCTCCATCTCTGCTAATTCCACTTTTACTTTCCAACCCGAACCAGCAATACTTAAAACTTCTCCTCCTACACTTCCCAAAACTTTAGACGGTACTTGCAACTTTTTCAGATGCTGTAAAACCGTATCAATTTTACTCTTATGAATAGAAATAATGATTCTGGACTGAGACTCCCCAAAAAGGATACTACTCGGGCGAATATTCTCAGTAAGGGCAATCTCTGCCCCCATTTTCCCTGCCAAACAACATTCCGCCAAAGCCACAGCCAATCCGCCTTCAGAACAATCATGGGCAGAAAGAGCAAGCCCCATTTTGATTAATTCTAACGTGGCTTGCTGTACCTGTTTCTCCAATTCCAGATCTATTTCCGGCGATTTACCTGCTTCCAAACCATGAATAACGCTGAGATAAGTACTCGCACCCAACTCATCTTTATTCTGGCCTAAGAGAATAATCAGATCTTCCTCTTGCTTAAAACCAAGGGTAGTGACCTGGGCTAAATCTTCTACTAAGCCCACCATCCCTACAACAGGAGTAGGATAGATCGCTTCACCCTTTGTTTCATTATAAAAACTGACATTACCTCCCACCACCGGGGTCTCCAATTGCCGACAAGCCTCACTCATCCCTGCTACAGCCTCTTTAAACTGCCAAAAAATCTCGGGTTTTTCAGGATTACCGAAATTCAAACAATCCGTTAAAGCTAAGGGTTGTGCCCCTGCACATACTAAATTACGAGCTGCTTCCGCCACGGCAATCTGCCCACCACGATAAGGATCCAGATAAACATAACGCGAATTGCCATCTACCGTCAAAGCAATCCCTTTATTATATCCTTTTACCCTAAGCACAGCGGCATCACTACCTGGTGGAACTACAGTATTCGTTCCCCCCTGATAATCAAACTGATTAAAAACCCATTCCTTACTGGCTATCGTCGGTGTCCCTAGTAACGTCAAAAGAACCTTACCATAATCCTCCATCTCCGGTAAAGCACCTAAGTCATAGCCTTGAGCTTGAGCTAAATATTCAGGTTCCTGTGTTTCACGATCATAACGCGGACACAACTCCGTTAAAGCCTGAGCAGGAATCTGAGCTACTATTTCAGCTCCCTCTTTAATTGTCATCAAACCATCAGCCGTAACCTGACCAACAATCGTAACTTCTAAGTCCCATTTCTCAAAAATAGCCCGCACTTCTTCTTCTTTTCCTTTTTGAACAACAAAGAGCATCCGTTCCTGAGATTCAGATAAAAGAATCTCATAAGGGGTCATCCCTTCTTCTCGACAAGGTACTTTCGCTACATCCATTTCTATTCCCGTTCCCGCTCGTGAAGCCATCTCACAAGAAGAACTGGTTAGTCCTGCTGCCCCCAAATCCTGCATACCTAGAACATAACCTGTTTTAAGTACTTCCAAACAAGCTTCCAACAAGAGTTTTTCCATAAACGGATCCCCGGCCTGTACAGTCGGGCGGCGTTCCTCTGTAGCTTCACTTATTTCTTCTGACGCAAAAGTAGCCCCATGAATCCCATCTCTTCCCGTACGAGCACCTGCTAAAAACACCGGATTACCCGGTCCCGTCGCTAACCCTTTGGCTAAATCTTCGTGCTTCATAAAGCCTACACACATTGCATTAACTAAACAATTTTCTTCATAAGAAGGATGAAAATAGACCTCCCCCGCTACGGTAGGAATTCCCATACAATTACCATAACCAGCAATCCCCGCTACTACGCCCTTAAAAAGATAACGTGTTTTTTTACTCTTCAAAGAACCAAAACGTAAAGAATTCAGAGACGCAATCGGTCTTGCCCCCATCGTGAAAATATCGCGAACGATCCCTCCTACACCTGTTGCCGCACCTTGATAAGGTTCTATCGCCGAAGGATGGTTATGACTCTCAAGCTTAAAAGCTACCGCCTGCCCATCACCAATATCAACCACACCGGCATTCTCCCCCGGGCCTTGCAAAACTTGTGGTCCCGTAGTGGGGAACTGTTTTAAAACATTCTTCGAATTTTTATAACTACAATGTTCAGACCACATGACGCCGAACATCCCTAATTCTACTTCATTAGGCTCCCTTTGCAATATTTCTTTAATTAATTCATACTCATCATCAGAAAGCCCCATTTCCCGCCAAAAACCTTCTTTCACCGTCCTGCACCTCCTTGCCACCATGCAACCAAAGAATTAAAGATTTTTTTCCCATCCTCTCCACCTAAAATAGCTTCAACATATCTTTCCGGATGAGGCATCATCCCTAAAATATTACCTTGTTCATTAACAATGCCGGCAATATTATGCAAGGAACCATTAGGATTGCTTTCCGGAGTTACCTCTCCCTGCTCATTACAATAGCGGAGAATTACCCGACCTTCTTTCTCCAAACGTTCTAATGTCTCCTTATCTGTGACAAAACCGCCTTCTTCATGCGCAATAGGCATCTTCACTACTTCTTTTTGTTCACAAAGATTAGTAAAAGGTGTCTCCGTTTGTTCTACACGCAAATATGTATTTTGGCACTGAAAACGAAGACTCGGATTTCTAATTAAAGCACCCGGTAAAAGCCCTGCTTCCGTGAGAATCTGAAAACCGTTACAAATACCTAGAATCAAGCCGCCCTTTTTACCAAAAGCAATAACTTGTTCCATCAGCGGCGCGAAACGGGCAATTGCACCGGCCCGCAGATAATTACCGTAAGCATATCCCCCCGGAATAATCACACAATCTACTCCTTGTAAGTCTTCTTCCGCATGCCACAAATAAGTTACAGGCTCTTGCAAAATTTGCTCAAAAACATAATGACAATCTGTTTGACCATGGGAACCAGGGAATACCACTATGCCAAATTTCATACCTCTACCTCCGCCAATTCCACTTGATAATCTTCAATAATAGGATTAGCCAAAAGTCGAGAGCACATTTCTTTTACCTGAGTCTCTGCTTCTTGACGTTTTTCACCCCTAAGCAAAATTTCCACATGTTTACCCATGCGCACATCTTCTACTTCTTGATACCCTAATGATTTAAGTGCCTTATGGACAGCACTTCCCTGAGGATCCAAAATGCTTTTTTTAAAAGTAATCGTGACGACAGCCTTAAACATCCTTTTTCCTCCCTTCAGCTCTTAATACTAACTTTTTCTTCTATTTCTCTAACCAAATTTTGAATTTTCTCGTCTTTCCTCGTTACTTCCGCAGCTAACTGCTCTTTATATTCTATTAGTTTTTGACGTAAAGCGCTATCCTGAACACTTAAAATTCGGAGAGCCAGTAAAGCTGCATTTTTGGCGCCATCAATAGCGACCGTAGCTACAGGTATCCCTGCAGGCATCTGTACCATCGCATAAAGTGCGTCTACCCCTTGCAGAGCAGTAGAATTTATAGGTATCCCGATTACCGGCAGAGGAGTTACAGCGGCCAAGACACCAGGTAAATGAGCAGCTGCCCCTGCTCCGGCTATAATTACAGCAAAACCTTTTTGCTCAGCCTCTCGCGCCAATTGAAGAGCACAATCAGTAGTCCGATGGGCTGAAGCGACATGAACCTCATAACCTATAGCAAATTCCTTTAATGTTATTAATGTCTTCTTCATAATCGACCAATCAGAATCACTACCCATAATTACTAATACTTGTTTCTTCAAAAAACCCTCATCCTTCTCTACTCCTAGCATTTGTTAAAATACCGGCTCCTAATCATTATAATATCACGATTGGAGTATTTTAGGTATTTTTTTTCATCAAAAGAAAAAGGTGAGCTTGTCAAATCCAGGTCAAGACCCACCATCGTACTTAGTACAAATTTACAATTTTATATTAATCTGAGTTATGGCTATTGTCAAGCACATCATCTGCTTTCCGTTTGTTGCACAAAAACCTTTTGCAAATGTTCCTGTGAAAATCTCTCCGTAACCGAACTCACAGCAGGCACAATAGCTAAAGAAAGAAGCATGGCCAAGGCTCCGCCAATCGGCACAAAAACAGCATCAAAATGATGATACCAGGAAAAACCTAAACTAATCAACAGTCCTCCCAATGCCCCACACCAAGCCCCCACTTTTGTTGTTCCCGGCCAGAACAACCCCCAGAGATAAGGGCCGAGGAACACCCCAGCCACCGTGCCCCAAGAAAGAGCCATCAACGTAAGAATAATCGTGGGCTTAAGCAGAGCTAAAACCGCCGAAAGAACGATAAAGAGTAAACAAAAACCGCGCATCAGCAAAAGTTCTTCTTTTTTCCCCATTTCAGGTTTAAGATAGCCTTTCAGTAAATCTATCGTGATACTGGAACTGGACACCAGCACCAGTGAAGATAAAGTAGACATAGAAGCCGACAAAACGAGAAGCAAGATCAGGATTGCCGCTAATTCAGGCAAAGCAGTTTCTAATATTTTCGGAACGAGCAAATCAACAGTAGCTTTGCCTGTAGCAGGATCTACCGGAAGCTGTTGAAAATATAAATGACTCATCGCCCCTGCACCGTAAGCCCCTAAACCGATAACAAAACAAAAAACAGTAGAGATAACGGTAGCTGCTTTAATTTTTTCCTTGTCTTTAATCGCATAAAATTTCTGTACCATCTGTGGCAAACCCCAAGGGCCAAGACTTGTTAATAAAACCACTGAGAACAAAGCTACCCCCTTTTGCCCTACAGGGAAAAAGGAGCCCAATTCCGGATCAATTTGGGTCAGCCTGGGAATAACCTGAGCAAAACCGCCCACAACAGGATGACCAAAAACATAATAAATAAGTACAGCAATACCAAAAAGCATGACCAGCCCTTGAATGAAATCTGTCAGGGCTATAGCTCGGTACCCGCCCATCAATAAATATGCTGCTGTAATCACCGTTATCATCATCAGCACAAAATTATAATTAATCTGAAAAACTTCTTCAAAAACATAACTAAGCCCCATAAAAACCGAAGCAGAATAAGGAACAAAGAAAATAAAAATGATTAGGGCTGAAAAAATCTTTAAAGCATGACTATCATAACGAGCTTGGAGGAATTCGGGCATGGTCATCACGCCTAATTTTTCGGTCATTTCTCGCGTCGGTTTAGCCAGAAGCTTCCAAGCTAAATAACTCCCGATAACAGCATTACCAATCCCAATCCACAAACCGGAAATACCAAAACTCCAACCAATCTTGCCGGCATAACCTACAAAAATTACTGCAGAAAAATAAGTGGTACCATAAGCAAAGGCAGACATCCAAGGTCCAATCTTTCTTCCTCCGAGAAAGAAGTCCCCAAGATTTTTGGTTTTTTGCATGGCAAAAAAACCACTCGCCAATAAAATAGCTACAAAGGTACCCAGCATCATAAACTTAATCATTTTCTACCATCCTTCCATTCTTCTTTTTTTCTTGGTCTGTCTGCTCTCGCCAACCTTCACGCAGCCACTGCCATCCTACTCAACTACCAAAAAATCGGCACACCTTATGATTTAAAGTAAAAAAATATTTTGGTGGACGTAAGGGGGCTTGAACCCCTGACCTTCTGATTGCGAACCAGACGCTCTCCCAACTGAGCTATACGCCCATACATAATATTATAACAAAAAATTATCATCCGTCCAGCATTCACATATCTTTTTTTGAAATAGCGCTAATACTTCTACAAGTAATACCTATCCTTCAGTTCCAGTCTACCTCCGAATGAACAACTGTCTCACCATTCATAATCTCCTGGTCGGCTTTATTTAGCCTTTCCTTTTCAAACGGAGTCAATTTAGTAAAGTCACTGTCCCAAGCCAGCACCATTCTTTTGATAAATTCAAATGCCAACTGCTGTTCCTGTTCAGGCAACATATCAATCATTTCTACGATTTGCTTTGTTACTGGCGACATACAATCATCTCCCTATTTATAAATATCACCACGCGAACCTATCTCTTTAACCAACAACACCTGTTCTCCATCAATCTTAATATACTCATATAATACACGAAATTTGCCTACTCGTAAACGATATAATGATGAATTAAATCCCTGTATCTGTTTAATATCACCTCTTGGTGGAACCTCAGTTAATCCTTCTATGCTATTTTTCATTCTGATCTTCATCACCTTATCAAGAGAATTTATTACCTTAACAGCAGACTTTGTGTATTTAATTTGCAAAACCAACACCACCTTTACCAATCACGCTTCATTCCCACTCTATCGTCCCCGGGGGCTTGGAAGTAATATCATAAACGACCCTGTTCACCTGTGGCACCTCACGGATAATGCGGCTAGAGATCTGCTCTAACAAAGGATAAGGTAAACGAGCCCATTCTGCGGTCATGGCGTCAACACTAGTTACCGCCCGCAAAATAAGGGGATACGCATAGGTCCTTTCCTCTCCCTTTACCCCGACACTTCTAATGGAGGGAAGTACCGCAAAAGACTGCCAGATCGATTCATATAGACCGGCT
>Ga0265294_10007194_pt1 | contig 13249 bp, 16 predicted proteins | sample MunlanPumphouse3_FD_192504 | JGI IMG/M metagenome (GOLD analysis project Ga0265294, IMG submission 192504) | Groundwater microbial communities from a municipal landfill in Southern Ontario, Canada - Pumphouse #3 | ecosystem: Environmental > Aquatic > Deep subsurface > Groundwater | place... | reverse complement strand
TCATGATTTGAGTGAGTGAAATTCACTAACTGTCAAATAGATAATCCGGACAAAAAATTGGAAAATTTTGATCGATGTAGTGGACAGTCTGCTCAGGTGATTTAACTCAAACTGGCAAACTTAGGTTGGAACATAATTCCCATTTAAGATATCATATTCATATTTCCCTGTGAAAACCACATTTTCCCAGATATCAGGTTCAATACATGTTAATTCTTCCTGGACATTAAAATGATTATTTACCAAATCATTTGTAATTTTTATTGAGCCTTCCGATTGTAATTCATCTTCGATATTTGTAATCTTTGAAGCGATTTGAAGATATATGTAATATCTTTTTTCCAATTTGGTTGCCAAATCAGGATATTTATTACTTAGATTATGAATTGCGTAATCTAGAGGAAGATCTCCACCATTCAATTTTTCTGGCGTATTACTGACAATATAAAATTGTTTTGAGGTGGGGATTGGGAATTTTAAGCATTTATAACTCACAGCAGTATAAAAATTAACCGACGAAGATTTGATTTTATCAATTTCAAAGATCAGTTCTTCCCGCAATGGAGTGATAACCAATTTCATCTGTTCAGTAATTTGTTCTTTTCCGAACTCAATTTCCTGATTTGTTAACTGTTTATTTTGGATTTCTGACTGTTCCTTTGATGATTTTAGCGACCGATACGTTAAATAGACCATAATACATGTGAAAAATGCCATTAATATCGTGCCAAAGGCTACACCCAGATTAGCAACTGTATCTATTTCCAAGTCGTATATCAAAAAATCTGACATTTGTTACCTCATGAATGAAAATGCGTAATTGTAATAGCAGAGTCCTCTTTTGGGATGATTCTCATCGCTTGCTCCCTAATGTATCTGACCCTTGCTTCTGTATCGTGACTCTGAGTTCTCACGATTGGAAATGGCGAGCCAGCAGGTCATATACAGCAATATATTTCACGTCCGGAAAAATATATCGAAAAATGGATTTCACCAGATGATGAAAACTGTGAAGGCCCCGGAGATGTTCAATCCATGCCCATCTGAAATAGCCTCTCCTCAAAACAGGTCTTCATAAATCCGGATCCAAGAGTTTATTTTTATAAGAAATCATATATTGGTATCTACTTACTTTAGATAGGTGCATTGCAGATGGGAACCGTTGATAAAAAAGCATTGAGTGAACGTGACATCTGCACCAAATATATCACCCCTGCGATCCGCAATGGCGGCTGGGACCTCATAACACAGGTTCGGGAAGAGGTGAATATCACTAAGGGTCAGGTCCTTGACATCAAGAACCCAAATGTACCAGAGGAGCAGAATGACGACCCTGAGGAACTGCTTGCCCAGTACCACGCGGTCTCGGCGATCCTGGAGGAGACCCGTGAGAGTCTTAAGCAGGAACTGGCCAGATCACTCATGAGGACTGGATGATGTCTGGTGATATACGTGCTCAACTCCAGAAGATGATGGATCTTCCGGCTGAGACAGAATTGGTTGAGTTCAAGGAAGCAAAAAATACCTTCGGATTTGATGAAATCGGAAAATATTTTTCAGCATTGAGCAATGAAGCCAATCTGGGTGGTGAAACAGCAGGCTGGCTGATATTTGGTGTCACTGATAAAATACCCCGAAGGATTGTCGGTTCAAATTATAATCTCATCCCACCAGGTCTTGATCGTCTTAAATCAAAGATTGCGCAGCATACGAATCACCAGATGATATTTACTGACATTCACGAACTTACTGTAGAAGGGAAACGGGTGATCATGTTTGAGATCCCCCCCGCCAGCCGTGGCATACCCACCACATGGAAAGGTGTTGCATATGGCCGCATCCATGAATCTCTTGAGCCTCTTGCCCTGCACGAGATTGAACAGATCCGGGGACAGGGTCCTAAGGATGACTGGTCAGCAAAGATTTGTGAAGGTGCCACATTTGAGGATCTTGATCCTGAGGCAATTTCCTTTGCACGTGAAAAATACAAAGAGAAACATCAGAATCTTGCGGAAGAGGTTGACAACTGGGATGACAGTTTATTCCTTACCAAAGCAAAAGTCTGTATTCAGGGCCATATAACCAATACTACAATTCTAATCCTGGGAAAAAATGAGGTTACGCATCTCCTCTCACCTGCAATTGCACAGATCACCTGGACCCTCAGGGATAAGGATGAGATGAATGTAGACTATGCCCATTTCGGACCGCCCCTCATCCTTGCAGTTGACAGGGTATTTGACAAAATCCGAAATCTCACCATTCGCCATATCTCAGATGATACACTCTTTCCTCTTGAAGTAACACAATATGATCCCTGGGTGATTCGTGAAGCGCTGCACAACTGTATTGCCCATCAGGACTATAGGCAGGGGGCTCGCATCACGGTGACTGAGAGACCTGATTCTCTGATGTTTACAAATCGCGGTGTATTTATTCCAGGAACTGTCATGAGTCTGATCGAACGAGATATGCCACCAGACCGCTATCGAAATCCTTTCCTCGCCAATGCGATGGTCGAGTTAAATATGATCGACACCATCGGCAGCGGGATCAAACGGATGTTCAGGAAACAGTGGGATCGCAACTTCCCGATGCCTGATTATGTTCTTGATGAAGATGAGATGGTGCGGGTCATAATTCACGGCCGGGTGATCGATGAGAGGTACACCCGCATGCTCATCAAACGAAAGGATCTGACACTGATGGATGTGATCACCCTTGATAAGGTACAGAAAGGCTGCCCTGTTACCAAAGAAGAACGAAAAATCCTGCGGAATAAAAAGCTCATTGAAGGCCGACATCCAAACCTGTATGTTTCTGAGAGTGTGGCGGCCGAGACAGATACACAGGCTGATTATATCAGAAAGCGGTCGTTTGATAGGGTATATTTCAAAGATATGGTAGTTTTGTATCTGCAGACATATCATGAAGCAAAAAGACCAGAGATTGAAAAACTGTTGCTGGACAAGGTTTCCGATGCTCTGAATGATAAGCAAAAACGCCAATTTATTAAGTCACTCCTTAAGGAAATGCGAAAAGAGGGGACGATCATGACTATCGGGAAGACGAGGGGCGCTAAGTGGGTGCTAACCTCCCCTCCAGACGATGTATGATTGGGGATCAGATTGTACTCAATTGGGGCAATGATCTTGGATATTTGGCTCAGGATTGTAAAATAGACTCCTATGGGTTGATATTCTAAAATCAGTATTGGGAAATGATTGGGGAATGATTGGGGAATGGATTCCAAATATCCTGTCCCCGATTGTAAAATCAGCTGATATTAATTGATATTTTAAAACCAGTATTGGGGAATGATTGGGGAATGACCGGAGACACCAAAGAGATGTACGCCACAACAGCAGAGGGCCTAAATACCACCACCAGCACCGAATCACTCCTACTAGACAATTTTGCCACCCTCGCCTCGGCACCTGGCGGGGTGCAGAGACTGCGTGAACTGATCTTGCAGCTGGCTGTGCAGGGCAGACTTGTGCCGCAGGACCCGGCCGACGAACCGGCGAATGTGCTGCTGGAGCGGATCGCGGCTGAGAAGCAGCGGCTGGTCAGGGAGGGAAAGATCAGGAAGTCAAAGCCCCTGCCGCCCGTTGAGGAGGTGCCTTATGAGGTGCCTGAGGGGTGGGTGTGGACAAGGCTGGGAAATCTAATATATTCAATGGCAAACGGAATCTATAAACCTGCAAGTTTTTATGCAGAAGATGGAATTGTGTGTTTGAGGATGTACAATATCAATTGAGGGAGTATCAATTTCAATAATCTTAAACGGATGAAATTAACTGAAAATGAGTTGCATAAATATCTGCTCAACAATAATGATTTACTTGTAAATCGGGTAAATAGTCGGGAACTCGTTGGAAAAGCTGCAGTAATAAAAAATGTGTTAGAACCACTGGTTTTTGAAAGTAAAAATATTCGTGTTCGATTTATTGAAAACAGGATACTTCCGGATTATTCTAATATTTTATTCCAAACTAGAGAAGTAAGAAATGAATTTGAGGGAGATGCAAAACAGACTTGTGGTCAAGCTTCAATTAGTCAACCTCAAATTGCAGGATTATAGTTGCGAACCTCACATTTTTGACCAATGGAAATCGCGGGGAGCGATTTTCTTTGGTTATTTTTGAAAATATGTTCGTAACTGTAATGAAGAAAACCAGACTTTTTACTAAAAGTATGGTTTTCGACTATAATCATCCCCCTCCCACCACTCCCAGAACAGCACCGCATCGTCGCGAAGGTCGACGCACTCATGAAGCTCTGCGACGAGCTCGAGGCTCGGCAGGCAGCACAGGAGGAGACGCACACCAAACTTGGCACCGCGGCGCTCGCCGCACTTTCAGAGGCAGAGGATGCGGCGGCTTTCGAAGAGGCTCGGGCGCTCATCGCCGATAATTTTGAGCTGATCTTTGACTCCACAGAGAATGTGGCGGCTCTGCAGCAGTCTGTGCTTCAGCTGGCGGTGCAGGGCAGGCTCGTCCCCCAGAACCCGGCCGACGAACCGGCGAGTGTGCTGCTGGAGCGGATCGCGGCAGAGAAGCAGCGGCTGGTCAAGGAGGGAAAGATCAGGAAGTCCAAGCCACAATCTTCAATCATTGGGAATGAATTGCCATATAAATTACCTGATGGATGGATCTGGGTCTGTTTCCCTGATATTGGAGAATTCGGTAGAGGAAAATCAAAACATAGACCACGCAATGATCCTTCTTTATTCATTGATGGGAAATATCCATTTATTCAAACGGGGGATGTTGCACGAGCAAATGGAAAAATTAAGACATACTTTAATCTTTACAATGAAAAAGGGTTGAATCAAAGCCGTATATGGCCAGAAGGAACATTGTGCATCACAATTGCTGCAAATATTGCAGATACTGCGATTCTAGGTTTTGATGCATGTTTCCCTGATAGTGTAGTTGGATTTATTCCAACAAATGAAATAGGAAACTCAAAATATTTTGAATATTTTCTACGAACTATAAAATCAAATCTCAATAATTATGCTCCGTCAACCGCACAAAAAAATATAAATTTAAGTTTATTGGAAAAAATTTTGGTAACATTGCCCCCAAGAAATATGATATTAAAAATCGTCGTGAAGGTAGACGCCCTCATGAAGCTCTGCGACGAGCTCGATGCACGGATCACCAGGAGGCAGGAGATCCAAACAAAACTGATCGCCTCAATCGTCGCCGGGGCCTCGGGCTGCTGACAGACGGAAAAAACTCTTTTTTTGGCTTTGTAGAAATCCTATCTGGGCTTGGAGTCAAATCATAGATTTAACGTGGTTTTATTATAAGGCAGGGGGACTCAGCCGTCCCCCCGCCAGCCCCCAGGCACATGATTCTCCCCCTGTTGGATATCAACCCCCCAATTTGGGAGTCAAATTATTGTCCTTTCCAGACGGTCATCACGTGCTGGGGGGGTGCAATCCTCCTCCCGTCAGAGGATTTCTACAGAGTCGATTTTTGTCAATTTTTTGTTGAACAAACTTCTGAACTTCATCCGAGTTTATGGGGGAATTACAGACTGGACATCGATCGAGAGCATCTTCTTTTATCCAGTGAAGACCATCCAGAAGCACTTTTTCATAAAACTGTCCTTTTAATATCGCTGATTTATCTTTCAATTCCTTGGAAGCGTTGTAATAATCAGCCTCAAATTTGGTAACTTGTAAATACGAAGGAGCCTCTGTGAGTTCTTTGGAGTAATTAATAATCGCTTGCCACTGAGAAATATTTTGAAATGATCTCAAATCTATATCAATAATATCCACACATAAATTAATTTTCTTTAAATCAGAGACCTCTTTTATTCCAGCGTCTTTCAAGTAAATATTTAGATGTTCAATACATACTTTTGATGAGATAGGGATTTGCGAGTTGATATTGAGAATCTTTCGAATATTTTGTTCATTTTGAACTTTTCCAGCATCCAATTCTTCAATTTCTTTTTTTAATTTGTTTTGAAGATCAATCAATTTTTTTTCAAACGCTACATATCGATCAACATTTAGAAAACCTTCAATTGCTTTGTATCTTTGTGCTGGTTTCGCTTCAATAAAATCTAAGAGCGTTCGACGTCGAAGAATGAATTTACTTTCTTGAGATGTTTTTAAAAAACCTTGGACATTTTTAGAGAGATGATCAACGTTCCCATCAAGCAACACTACTTCATCATTATTTCCGTCAGTTACAATTAATTGGATTTCTGGATTTGAATCTGAGTGAATATGAGTTCCCTGCTTTCTCCATGAGAGTTCCTGAGCACCGATATCTAGAGAAGAACACTTTCCAGTTATCACTTTCTCAAGAGCATCAACATAAGAGCTCTTACCCATGCCGTTATCCCCACAGATTACTGCCCCACCAGTTCCAAATGATAAATTCGGTCCATCAATGATCCCACGACAATTTTTCACTATTAGTTTCTTAAGTCGAAGCATGGATATCCTCCTCAATCATCTTAGATATTGATGTGATATCCTCCGGCACACCATCTTTCAATAAATCAAGCATTTTATTCTTCCATTCTGGTGCAAGAGTCTGATCTTCGTGAATGAGGTGAAGGAGTTCCTTCGCTGCCAATAAATTGATGTCCTTGAGATCTTCTGTCGTGTATTGCTGATTTCCATAAGATGAGGTTACTTTTGTGTATTTTTCATCCCTGCTCATATTCATTCCTCCTTGTATCTACACATCAACAACTTCCTTTCCTGGCACTCCACTCTGTCAGGACGGCCAAAGATCTTTTTAGATTCTATTAACGGGGTTCTGACCATATTATGGGCATGGCATGAGTCAGAATCTGGGTAGCAAATAAGAGACTTTATTTTAGGATTTATTATACCACAATATGTGGAATATATTGTCATTTTCATTCATGGTGCTAATAAGAAAGTATTCAAATAAGGTCTTTTTCATTTTAATTACAAATGGATTATGGATGACATAATCTGGGGAACATTCTGCGAAGTTAAGAATTTGTCAAAATCTATCCAAGACAATCATGCACGGAAAAAAGATAGTTATTTTTCAGTTTCGGTTACAATCCCTGCATCCACTCATTTCCCCCCCACACCACACCTACTCAATCACCCCCTCATAAAACCCAATATGCCGCCCTGCCCACTGATTTTATATCATATCTCTCAGAAAATGCCCGTGAAATGGCTGCGTGTCTGCCTCTGGGTTTTATCTGCTCTATGATCCGTCCTGCCGGGTCATTGTTGCTGAAGAACAATCCGCATCCCTCAAAATGTTCTGTAAACTCCGGAATGTCTCTGGCGACAAGCGGGAACCCGCTTGAGATTGCCTCAAGTATCACCATCGGGAGCCCCTCTGCATATGAGGGCATGAAAAAAAGATCTGGTCCAGAGTACGCCTCCTTTACCTCCGGCCCAATACAAGACAATCCAAAGCAAATGAACCATAAAATTCTTTAACTTCAGAGAGCAAATTTATCTAGGAAGACTTTGATTCTTCTTTATTTGATTTACAGTTTGGGCACTGATATTTTCCAATTTTAAGATTGCCCAAATTTTGTTTTGAATATTCATTATAGCCATTATGCACCATCTGAGAATTACATTTGTCACACATTGGTGATTTTATTTTACGGATTACAGATTTTTCATCGAAAATATATTCATTTGAAAAATCTTTGAAAATAGCCATGAGCCCGCCAATATTATTATCTGAGAATAATTTTTTCTGAATTTGCACCATATTACTCTAATATAGTATTGGTTGTACAAATATGAATAGTTTCTATTTTTAGCATCAATAAGAACAATAATTATCTCATCACTGATTTTTCCGACAGTGCCACAATTTAGTAACACATATTAACTCGAACTCTAACATTTTATTGTTAATTTAGTTATGCATTTTCAAAAATATTATGATATCATGTTATAATATCATCAAAAAATGCGAAAACATCAGAGGGATTATATGAAAAAAACGATTGGATTACTACTTGTGTTATTATTTGCAGCCGTTATCCTAGCTGCGGGATGTACATCATCAGGTGTCAAAACCGCTACCGGAGATGAGAACTTAAACACGCTCACTGTCGGAGAGATGTGGACCGTATCCTCCATTGATCCGGGTGACGGCCATGGTGGCGGAACCTTCATCACTGAAAAAGCAATTATTCTTGAAACGCTTGTCGGAGCGGATGAGAACTTCGCACTTACCCCAAACCTTGCCACAGAATGGGAACAGATTGATGACACCACCTGGGAATTCAAACTCAGGGAGGGGGTAAAGTTCCACAATGGTAAGGAGATGACCGCTGAACAGGTGAAATTCTCACTGGATAATATCGCTGAAAAATCACCGAACACAGTGACACTTCTGGATTACAAAGATTCCAGGGTCATAGACAAGTACACAATCCGCATTTACACAAACACCTTAAATCCACTTGTTCCGGGAACTCTGCACTATCCTGACACCTCTATCGTCCATGAGGATTCATACGATGCCGACGGAACCTTCATAACACCTATCGGAACCGGTCCGATGGTGCTTGAGTCCTACAATGAACAGACCGGTGAAGTTGTGGTTGTTAAAAACAACGACTGGTGGGGAGGCGTTCCAAACATTGACAAAATGATAATCCGCGGATATGAAAACCCCCAGACCCGTGCAATGGTTGCAGAAAACGGTGAGGTGCTATTCACCGTTGATCCGCCATACAGTGAAGTTGACCGTCTTAATGCACTTGACGGAATTCATGCTGAAAAATACAACACCCCACGTATCTACAAGATGGACGTAAACCTCAATCACCCGGGGATGAATGACAAAAACGTCAGAAAAGCAATCTCCTATGCCATAGACCGTGACGGCATCGTTGAAAACGTGCTCTATAGTGTCGGCAGTTCTGCCGGAGGAGTATTCCTTCCGTCAATGACCTGGTCAAATGAGACCCTCAAACCCTACGCTTACGATGTGAATCTTGCGAAACAGTATCTTGCGGATTCCGGCTGGACAGATTCCGATGGTGACGGGTATGTAGACAAAGACGGCAAAAGACTTACCTTAAAGATTCTGACCTACACCGAACGTCCCGGACTTCCGCCAATGCTTGAAGCAGTCTCTGCAAATCTGAAGAGCATTGGGATTGAAGTGGAGGAGGTCAGTATGGAAAACAGTGCATTAACCCCTATCATCAGCAGCGGCGACTGGGATCTGTATCTTGCGGCATATAACCTTGCAATGGTTCCTGATCCTGAGTATGTGTTAAAGGGCTGGTATACCACCAACAGTCCGTCAAACAATGCAGGTTACAGCAATCCCATTGTCGACCAGATGATTATTGACGGTCATCAGATAACAGACCTGAATGAAAGATACGACCATTTCCGGGTAATTGAGGGAATCGTCTATGACGATCTGCCAACAATCAATATCGCTTACTATGGTGTCGCAGTTGTTATGGATGACTCGGTAACGGGATACAAATTTGACCCGACTGCTCATGACTACCGTATTGATCCGTTCATGGAAATTTCGAATTAAATGGCTTTGAAATGAAAATATAAAAAATTCCAGAAAAGCGGCATGAAGGCCCCTGCCTTCATCACTTTTTTTGACAAATGAATGAGGTTTATCTATGAATCAGGATGCAATAAAATCAGAAATATCGGTTAAATGGGATACTGAGGCAGAGTATTATGATACCTATGTATCACACGGAGTACAGACCGAGAGTGAAAAAAAACTTTGGACAGAGGCATTTAATTATGTTCTTCCACAGGACTCCCGACTCCGTATCCTTGATGTTGGATGCGGGACAGGGGCCATGGGGATTATTCTCTCCGGTACAGGCCATGATGTGACAGGTATCGATCTCTCGGAAAAGATGATGGATGAGGGGCGGAAAAAAGCAGAAACCCTTCGTCTTCCAATGATCTTTCAGAACGGTGATGCAGAAAATCCACCGTTTGAAGAAGAGAGCTTTGATGTTGTCATCAACAGGCATCTCTTATGGACACTTCCAAATCCTGATACTGCTATTGCAAACTGGTACCGTGTGTTAAAACCGGGAGGCGTGCTGATCGTAATCGACGGTCAATGGGATGACGGAACGTTAGGCACACAGATACGCCGTAGTCTGAGCAGAAAAATTGCCGGAATCGTTGAGAAACATCCTCACGGCCAGACCGGCTATACTGATGACATAAAAGAGGCACTGCCAAACATCGGCGGATTACCTGAAGGTACTGCGGTGGAGTATATCTCTTCTGCCGGATTCTCTGATGTCTGTTCACGGGATCTGATGGGTATCCGGAAAAACCAGCATAACCGTCTTCCCTGGTACAAGAGAATTGCGGCAGGGGACAGTTATTACCTGATATCCGGAAAAAAAGCTGAAAATACCCTGTGAAAGGAGCTGATATGCACCATTATATCATCAAACGAACAGGGTATCTTCTGTTAACATTAATAATTGCGTCATTATTCACTTTTGTTATTGTTAATGCAATTCCGGGAGAAACGGCAGAAATACTTACCAAACATCTGTTTGTAGGAATTGATGAAGTCGCACCGCCGGAGATGGTTGCCGAGGTTGCAAGCAGATACAATCTCAACAAACCGCTTCTGGAACAGTATGCAGACTGGGTTTTTGGAATTGCACAGGGAGATCTCGGGGATTCGCTTCTTTTCAACCGACCCGTGTCAAAACTTCTTGGAAATGCCATCCCGCCTACCATTATGCTGACGGCTGTCTCAATTACATTCTCGATTCTAATCGGTCTTGCTTTGGGAATATACTCCGCACTTCACAGAAACAACATTGCAGATCATATCATCCGGATAGCGACAATCTTCTCGGTCTCAATGCCCGGTTTCTGGGTGGCAGTCGTTCTTATTCTGATATTCAGCGTATGGCTGGGTCTGTTACCGGTTGCAGGATACGGCGGAGCGGAATATATTATACTCCCTGCGATTGCACTCGGACTGCATACGACAGCATCGATTATCCGGATAATGCGGACAAGTCTTCTGGATACGATGGAGAAACCGTTCGTTGTTTTTGCCCGGGCCAAAGGTCTCTCTGCACGAAAGGTCGTCTTCGGTCATGCCTGCAAAAACGCGTTTTTACCGGTCCTTACGGTTATAGGGATGTCATTCGGGTCACTGCTTGCAGGTTCGGTTGTCATCGAAAGCATATTTGCATGGCCGGGTATCGGCAACCTCCTGATAAAGGCCATCTCCGCACGTGACCTTGTGCTTATTGAAAGCACGATAATGGTGATTGTTTTCATGTTCCTTGTTGTGAACTTTGTAATTGACCTTCTGTATCACACAATTGATCCGAGGATTACCTATGAGTGAAGTATGGTCTCCCGGAAATGTCCGGAAAATATATACCCGGCTTTCCGGCACGGATTTTTATGCACGCCTGATGAAACGGCCGTTTCTGGTTTTAACCGTTGTATTAATCGGATTTGTTCTCGTGTTAAGCGTGTTTGCCCCTGTTATCGCACCGCAGGATCCCAATGCAACGGATCTGTATGGCAAGAATCAGGGCCCTTCTGAAGAGCATGTTTTCGGTACGGATTATCTTGGCCGCGATCTCTTCAGCAGAACATTATGCGGGCTGCAGACCTCAATGGCGATTGCACTTACCACCATATTCGTTACGTTTTTTATCGGGACTGCGATTGGATGCTATTCAGCATATCACGGCGGCTGGGTTGACAATGTCTTTGCACGGATCATTGATGTTTTTCTGGCATTTCCGTCAATCATTCTTGCGCTGGCGCTTATAACGCTCATCGGCCCGGGGATTTTCAACATGATACTTATGCTCGCAGTTGTGCAGTGGGCATCGTTTGCCCGTCTGATGAGAGGACAGGTACTCTCTGAAAAAAACCGGGAATATGTGCAGTCGGCAAAGGCAGCAGGTCTTCCTGCCTGGATGATCATGGTGAAGCATATCGCACCAAACTGTATCATGCCTGTTCTGATTCTGGCCACAATGGATATCGGACACACAATTCTTGCAATATCAACCCTGAGTTTTCTTGGTCTTGGAATTCCCCCTTCTGTTCCTGAATGGGGTTCCATGATCAACTCGGGCCTCAATTATATGCGTATTGCACCTCTGAATGTAATCATTCCGGGTCTTGCGATAACGGTTGTTACGCTTCTGTTCAATATTGCAGGAGAAGGTCTCCGGGATGTCAGTGATCCGAATTCGGATAACACGGTGGCATTATGAAAACAATTCTTGAGGTTCTCTCTCTGAACGTGACGTTTCCGACACGCAACGGCCGGATTCTTGCGTCACAGGAGATCAGTTTTCAGGTGAATGAGGGAGAAATATGTGTTCTCGTAGGGGAGACCGGTTCGGGAAAATCGGTTATAGGGCAGTCCGTTCTTCATCTGCTTCCCGAATCTGCGGAGGTAACAGGGAGTATCCGTTACTTTGACAAAGAGATTTTCATGATCTCCGAGGAGCAGTATGCACCTCTCAGGGGAAAGGAGATCTCTTTGATTCCGCAGAATCCCGGCGGTTCACTTGATCCTATTATGAAAAACGGAAAACAGATTGCCGAAGTTCTGGATCATCACAAATCAAAGGAGAAGAAGACAGGAACGGTTTTTAACATCCTTTCGCGTCTTGGATTTTTAAGTCCCAGACTTATTGCACAGGAATATCCGCATGAGCTCTCAGGCGGTATGCGGCAGCGTCTTACTACCGGAATAGCGCTCGCCTCAAAACCACGTCTTTTAATCGCGGATGAACCCACCAAGGGCCTTGATTATGTGGCACGGAAGAAAACGATGGAGATGTTTTCCCAGTTAAAAGAGAACAAACATGACTCAATTCTGATGATCACGCATGATCTTGATCTCGCTGAGATGATTGGCGATACGGTCGGTGTGATGTATTCCGGTGAGCTTGTCGAGTTCGGTAAGGTAGAGGATGTCTTTTGCTCTCCGAAACACCCCTATACCAGAGGACTCCTTAAGGCTCTGCCGCGAAACGGGATGGTTCCTATGCCCGGAATCAGTCCGGGCCTGGGTGATCTTCCGGGGGGGTGCTACTTTCACGGGAGGTGTGATATCTGCTGCAGTGAGGGGGAGGCAGTCCATCCGGACTGGTATTTTGGGGATGGAAGGGGGGTAAGATGCCACAAGTATTAAGAGCCGAAGGCCTTCACAAGACATACGGCCACGGGGATATATTCCGGGATGTGAGCTTT
>Ga0265294_10007193_pt1 | contig 13249 bp, 15 predicted proteins | sample MunlanPumphouse3_FD_192504 | JGI IMG/M metagenome (GOLD analysis project Ga0265294, IMG submission 192504) | Groundwater microbial communities from a municipal landfill in Southern Ontario, Canada - Pumphouse #3 | ecosystem: Environmental > Aquatic > Deep subsurface > Groundwater | place... | reverse complement strand
ACTGATACTAAGGACAGACAACATGAGTAAATTTTTAGAAGTTGGAAAATACTATTTAAAGTACTTTTTTAATAGTAAAGTAAATAGTTAATACTCAGTAAAACAATAAGTACACATAAGTACAAGCTCTACGATACAAAAGAAAAAGTATGCTAAAATAAGGGATATTTAGTATTTCTTATTTCATCATATAATTTATTATATCGATGAGGCAAGATATTATTACAGCCGCCTTGGTTGTAATGCAGGGGCTTTAACTTCTAGTTTAACCCTTGAGCGTCTATGTACGCCATACGCCTGGAGCGTAGAAGGACCTCAACACTACGTTGAGATCCAAACAGATGAAACAGATACCCAGAGGGTACATAAATACCCGTCAGGGTATCTGTGTACTTATTTAACAATAATCATCCCACTTTAAATAGCATAACAACTTTTTAAAAACCGATTCGGTTCGGAGGGATTTTTGTTGTCAAAATTTTAGTTGCTCAGAAGAGCTTACCCACAAGGGCATACACAGTCACTGCCCTTAAGGGTAGGTATGCTCTTTTTTTCTGAAAAAAAGGAGATATTATGAAGACTAAAAAAATAAAAGTAAAAAATCCGTCAATGTTTGCGGCTGATGCCTTAGCCGAACTCTTAGCGGCGGGATATAGAATTCAAATTCGTTTCGAAGAGCAAAAAATCATTGAATGCACGGTAGATTAACATGTCTTGGCTTGAAGATTTCAATCAAGATTTGTTTCATTCTTTTGATCTTACAAACACACTACTTCATCACGAATGCTTTGGCCACTTAAGGGTTACAGGGCACGATAGTTGTAATAGAGAAATGTTGTTTGTAGAACAAATAGACAGTGGAGATGAGATATCTGTTCATCCAGGCATATTAGATATGCATGAAGATGGAGATATCGAAATCATCACACTAATCAAAAAGCCAATTGACCAGTTAGATCAAACGGTTTTATATATGGGAGCCCCTACAGGACAAAAAGCAAAAGAAGCTAAAAAGTTAGGATGGGGAGCGATGCTAACACCTGAAATGTTTAGAAATTCTGCACACAATAAAATATTCGCAATGGATAACGGTGTGTTTGCAGAGTTTAAAAAGAATCCAACAAAAGAGTTTGAGGGTAAGAAATTTATTCATTATCTCGATCAGTTGTTGGAGAAAAACATATATCCTGATTTTGTAGTTATCCCTGATAAGATAGGATCTACTCCTATGGGTAGTTTGACTTTGTCTCTTTCTTGGATCCAAAGACTACGAGAATACCCTTTTCCACTATATTTTGTAGTTCAAGATGGGATGACTCCTGAGATGCTAGATGAATTTAATGTACCTCAACTTGTTGATGGTATATTTGTCGGCGGGAAACCAACATTTAATGGTTTTGGTGCACCATCGAGCGATGAGGTAGAGTGGAAGTTAAGAACAGGTGAAATGTGGGTTGAATATGCTCGTAAGCATGGGATACGCTCTCACATAGGAAGGGTTTCTTCAATTAGACGCTACCAATGGGCAAGATCCATTAATGCTGATAGTTGTGATACCTCTCAACCTGTATTTAGTAACAGCATGTGGAGTGGTTTTATACGTGCAAAGAAACAAGCGGTATTTAGTTTTGCTGCTTAAATTTATAGTCGCTCATAAGAGCTTACCCACAAGGGCATACACAGTCACTGCCCTTAAGGGTAGGTGTGCTCTTTTTTTCTGAAAAAAGGAGATAAAATAATGTCAGAGGCAATGTACTTTGATATGGCAGAATTGCGATATTATGTAGCAAACGCACAAGACTTTCGGCGTAATATAAGTTAAACTTTTTGCCATAAATCATCTTATTTATGGAGTTTGACTATGGCAGAATCACACGTTATCTCGGCACTAACAAATAAGCGAAGCGAACTTTTGGGAGAGATAGATCATTTAGAAGCTCTGATTAAGGAGCATAAAGAGAATCTTCTCACGATTGATAAAACCATCTATATATTTGACAGCTCTTATAATTTAAAAAGCATAAAAGCAAAAAGAGTCGTGAAAGACAGATATTTTAAAGTGGGCGAGGCAAAGGTTTTGCTTCTTGATGCTCTAAGAAAACTCGGCAGACCTGCAAAGACAGATGAAATCGTAGATATTTTGATCGATAAAAAGTCTTTAGAGATTCAAAGCGAATATGAAAAATCAACTTTTCAGAAATCCGTTGTAGCTTCACTAAGTAGAGCGGTAGATAACGGCTTAATCGAGAGAGTAGGACGTGACGGGCTTACTATGATTTGGCAGATTAGAAAACCAAACTAATTTTATGCTCCCAAACGTTCACTTAATCTTTTATTCCCCTGCCAATATCCACAAAACTCATTACTTACGGGTGTGGATAAACATTTAGAGAAGATGTCATTAAAAATCGCACCGTTACTCATTCTTCTTGTATCCTCACGGTAAGCGATTTCATTGGCATAGTTTGAGAGATAAAGATTTGAGATTTGATGACATTGCCCGTATTGCATTCTTCTAAATCTACTATTGTAGCTCTCTGATTGATTGTTGCAAGCTCCGTCTTTACTTTTGTACTCTATGCTATGATTTACTCTCTTCATGTCAAAATGAGCATGGAAATGGTCATAGCCGTTGTGTTCGTCAGCATGTATGGTTGAACCTAACTCAACACTATTATAAATTACCTCTTTTATATCTTCTGTGTTTTCACCTTTTGTGATAAAAGTTTTAGTTCTGATTGAGCCTACGACTTTATCCCCGACATCGGCTCTTTGTCTGATTGAAATTACAGTTCTTTTATTTGGTTTATAAGTTTTTCTTCTATCAATTCTATCTTCGATATTGTTTGCAGGTTTGATATAGTTGCCGACATAAACACCGTCAATTTCACAAACTCCGCTAAGTTTACTTTCATCTTGATTTAAAAATAAAGACTCTCTGATTTTATGAGATAAAACCCAAGCAGTTTTATACTGAACATCAAGGTCACGGCTAAGTTGTAAAGCACTTATTGATTTTACAGCATTTGTAAAAAGTGCGATTGCTATCAAATAAACTTTTAGAGGTTTTTTATGACTTGCAAACAAAGTTCCGCTAGTAACTGAAAAAGTATGATTACATGCCTTACATCTAAATTGTTTTCTGGCACTGATAAAGTAAGGGGTATTACAACTTCCACAACTAGGACAAACAGGCTCACCGCTTGTATCACTCCATCTCACGGCTTTAAAAATCTCAAATGCTTCTTCTTCACTCATATTAAAAAGTTTCATTAACGATAAATCTCTTGCGTTTGCTGAGAGTAAGAAATGTTGTGCCATCTTTTGTCCTTTGTGTTGTTATATGTAGTAATTATACATAAATATGTATAATAGATAGCTTAAGTTAATACATATCAATATCAAAAAAAGATATATATGTGTTTATTATAGATATATATAAGATAGTATAAAGGATTTTTTAGCTATTGTTATTTATGGAATTAAATGAGCTGATAAATAAAATACACAAGACAATCGAAGCTAAAGAGATTAAAGATATATCTCAAAAAGATATGGCAAGCGGGATAGGTGTTGCTGCTAGAACTTACACAGAATATACTAGAGGCACAAATAAACCACTTGCCATGAAAGCATTACTAAGTTTACTTGCTAAACTAGACGATGAAGATATAGTTAAAATGGTTAGACTATGGGAAAATCAAGGGGCATCAAATGAGTGAAGAGTTAATACAAAGAGGATTAGATAGAAAGAATCCAACATCAAAGATTGGAAAGTGGGATTATTTCAGCATTGGTGCTACAACTCTTAAAGCACTTAAAACTGCCAATATTATAAGAAATGTAGATTATGGCTTACTAGAATCAAAAAAAGTAGATGGGATAATTATCAATAATAAAGATGTTATTGCTGTTGTAGAATTTAAACAACCAAAAGAGTTTAAAACAAAAAAACAAAAAGATAAAGCAATAGCTCAAGAAATTGAAGTTGCTAAAATATTAGGCTGTAAAATTATTATTGCAACGGATACTGTCGATACGCTTTGGGTAAATGCACTAACAAATGAAAAAATTTGTGATGAATCTGGTGTAGAAATAAAAGTGGCTTTTAATCCATTAGATGAGCATTTAGCCTCATTAGTAGAAAAAATAAATTATTCAATCAATGAAAAAAACAATAACATACTTCCAAAACAACTTGTAAACCCAACAGACTTAGCAAAATCAATATGGCAAGACATTTGGAGTGTAAGTGGTGCTACTCCAGAAAACTGCCTTTATACTTTTGTTGAGTTGTTTATTTTTAAATATTTAAGCGATTTGGGTATTTTAAAAAACAGACATAGTTTTGAGTTCTTGATTGCAATGCAAACTACAGATTCATCAGATGAAATACTTCAATATTATGCAGATGAAATTAGAAAAAAAATCAAAGAACTGTTTCCATATAATCCACTCGACAATACAACTATTATAAATGGAACTATTTTTGTGAGTAAAGACCAAAAATCGGTATCTGGATATAGTACAGTTTTTATAAAAGTTTTAAAGAAGTTTGCTGATTACGGAAGACTTGAACATATTGATTATGATTTTAAAAGCCAATTATTTGAAAGCTTTTTAAAAGAGAGTATTAGCAAAAAGAATTGGGGACAATTTTTTACCCCTATGAAAGTAATAAGAGCTATTGAAAAAATAGCAAAAGATGAAATAAAAGAGGGTGCGGTTATCTGTGACCCAGCTTGTGGAGTTGGTAAATTTTTACTTGAGCCTATAAAAAGTAAACTATCGCAATTTTACAAAGTTGAAGGCGACTCAGTAATACCTAAAATTACTATTAGAGGTTTTGACAAAGGTTTTGACAAAGACGAACAAAAAACAATCATATTAGCAAAAGCAAATATGCTTATCTATTTTAGTGAGATTATCAAAGATTTTCCAAATCATACAGTGGAATTTGGAAAAATCTTTAATGATAGTTTTACACTTAAAACAAACTCTATTTTAGGAACTCTAAGAGACCCAATAGAAAATGAATATGATTTAATTCTAACAAATCCTCCGTATGTTACAAGTGGAAGCAGTAATTTAAAAGAAGAAATAAGCAAAGATAGCGAACTTAAAAAGTATTATAAAATCAACGCTATAGGGGTTGAAGGGCTTTTTATGGAGTGGATAATAAGAGCCTTGAAACCAAATGGTAAAGCATTTATAGTAATTCCAGATGGAATTTTTAATCGCCAAAATGATAAAAATTTAAGAGAATTTATAAAGCAAGAGTGTTTTATAGACGGGATTATTTCACTACCTCTTAATACATTTTTTACAACGAATAAAAAAACATATATTTTATGTATTACAAAGAAAAACAATAAAGCTGATACTCAAACAGACCCAGTATTCACATATCTTGTAAGTGAAATTGGTGAAAGTCGTGATATTTATAGATTTAATGTAGAACAAAATGACCTAAATGAGGCAACAACTCTATATAACTTTTTTAAAGGCAATAAATCTAGTTTTGAGAGTTTTAATACAGACCCAAGATGTAAAATCTTTAGGATAGATGAATTTTCTTCAGAAACACATTGGATAATTGATAGATGGTGGAGTAAAGAAGAAAAAATAGCTTTGGGTATTGAAGAAGAAGACAAGGCAGTTAGTATGCTTGATTTTTCGTCTTTAGTTCAAGACATGTCCGATACTTTAAGTAGTCTTAGTGCTGAGATTAAAGATTCTGCTGTAAAAAAAAAGTCTAATTTAGAACAAAATTTTAAAGAACTAAAAATTAAAGATATTTTTGACCTATCTCAAAAAACGAATAGTAGCAAGTTTACAAAAACATTTATAGAACAGAACAGCGGTAATATTCCTGTCTATTCCGCTTCAGATAATGAAAAATTAGTAGGCTATGGGTATGTTAAAGATAATCTTCCTAATATAAGATATTTTGAGAATTGCATGACTTGGAATATTGATGGTTCGATAGGACAGGTTTTTATCCGAAAAGGTAGATTTTCTTTATCAGAAAAAGTAATACCTTTAATTCCATTTGATGAATATAAAGATAAATTGAATGATTTATTTTTAAAAATTATAATAGAAAATCAAGCTATTCAAGAAAATTTTGGATTTACTAACAAAGCAGGTAAAGACAAACTTGGAAATCTGGTGCTTAAAATTCCAATTCTTTCAAATGGTGATTTTGATATAAAAGCTCAAGAAGAGATTATTGAAAAATATAATCTCATTAATGATTTAAAATCAAAAATCGTTGAATATAAACAAACTATCAAAAATCTTCAAGTCAAAATAGATATTGAACTTGAAAATTTTAAAGAAGTAAAAATCAAGGAAATTTTTGAAACAAAAAAGGGCTTATCAAAATATACTAAATCTTATGGACAAGCAAATAAAGGCGAATATCCTGTTTATTCTGCATCAAATATCGCACCATTAACACATATTAACAGTTATGATTATGATGGCAAGTATCTTACTTGGGCAACTAATGGTTTTGCAGGATATATCAAAGTTATCTATGAAAAATTTTCAGCCAATGGAGATAGAGGAATACTTATTCCAAAATTCAATGAACTTGATTTAGATTATGTAAAATTTCTACTTGAACCAATTTTGAGGAGACTTGCAAAAGGAAGAAAAGGAGATAATGGAAAGGATGAGTTTACAAAAGTCTATCCATCTATGGTTGAAAATGTAACAATAAAACTTCCTATTTTAAAAAATGAAAATTATGATTTAGAAACTCAAAAAGAAATAGCAAAAAAATATTTAATGATTGAACAAATTAAAGCTTCAATCGAAGAAGAGCTCAATAAAATTGAAAAATTAATGGTTGATTTCCAATGCAAACCCTAGAATACAACGATAAAGACGGCTCTATAAGGCTAAACAGCTACACGGACGATGGATTTTTAGAGGGTTCTCTTGATATTACTGATGAAGCGGTATCTTTGGTCATTGAAAAGCTTTATGATCTTTATAACTTAGATGCAGATGGGGAGCTTGTGATCAGAAAAAAAGCCCCTGAAAAGAAAATCTCAAAGGTTAGATTGAAGTGATTTTTTTTACAAAAAAGCGATTTTTAGGCAGTTTTGATGTTTTGTGCGTTTGCTACATAATATCGCAGAATTGGCTGCGTACGAGTTTGACATGGCAATTGCCATTGTTACGGACGAGTACGATGCTTTATGCCAATGCCTGGAGCAAATTAACTCAAATTCAGTTCCGTTTTATACCGAACAATAGACTGTTACTAAAGGATGGACGAAATGAAAAAATATGAAGTAGAAGCACTTTGGTTTGATATGGATAACGATGCATCAACACCTTATGCAACTGAGGTATATGAGGTCGAAGCAGAAAATTCGGAAGAAGCTTGGAAATGCGCTTTCGAGAAAGCTTTAAAATCTAAAAACTGTTACGATGATGTTAATTATGCAATTGATTTCAACGAAGCTATAGAGCTTTAACCATTACACGGAAACTAAGTGAGGATAAGATGATTAATTGGACACCAAAACAAATTGAGTTAGCAAAAAGGGAAGTTGCAGAACACTTCCAAGAGAAAAATCAAAATATGCCAACAGACTTTGAAATGTTCTTTGTGGCAACAAAGTTTAATGATATTGATATGTTGAAAAGAGCCGTTGTTGCTATTTCGGAAGAAAAAGAATATATGAGCAATCTTGTTCAAGATATTTGTTTTACAATCGAAACAGAATATCAAAGCTACTATGATTTAGATGAAAACGATTGGGGATTGGTAGCCTCAAGTTAAAAAAGAGTTTAAAGTGGATGGCTATCAGTGTAAAAACTTCTAATGTTACGCATGTTCCGATGAAAAATGGTGCGTTTGGAGCCGCTACTCTTTTTTAAAAAAAACAACTAACAACCCCTCGGGGTTGTTCATTTAACACTTGCCCCCATCTCCAAATAGATCAAAAAAAATCTTTCATTCCCATAAAATTACCAACTAAGAAAAAGTATGCTAAAATAAGGGATATTTAGTATTTCTTATTTTATTGTATCTTTTTTGATATCGATGAGGTAAGATATTATTACAGCCGCCTTGGTTGTAATGCAGGGGCTTTAACTTCTAGTTTAACCCTTGAGCACCTATGTGTGCCATACGCCTAAAGCGTAAAAGAACCTCAACACCCGTTGAAGTTCAAACAGATGAAACAGATACCCGGCGGGTACACAAGTACCCTACCAGGGTATCTGTGTACTCTTAGCAATAAAATCCCAATTAAAGCAGCATAACAACTCTTTAAAGCCGATTCAGTTCGGAGGGATTTTTATTGTCAAATCAGTTGCTTCATAGAAGCTTACCCACAAGGGCATACACAGTTACTGCCCTTTAGGGTAGGTATGCTCTTTTTTCTCATAAAAGGAGATATTATGACCCGTAAAGTGATAAAAGAGAAAAAAGGTTTTTCATTAATAGAAGTTTCAAAAGGAAATTCTTATTTTTGGGAAATTTTTAAATATGGAGTGGAAATAGCGGCACTAGGGAAAGCAAAATGGGGGCACGAATATATTGAGAGGCTCTCAAATGGTTGTCCGGAATGCGGAGGAGAATTACTTATAGAAGATACAGGTATAGGTGATTTGTGTTGTGCCGATTGTGACTTGATTATAGATGCAGACGGAACAAAATCTTTCCACGTAAAAGTTGAACTAAAGAATATAGTTTGGACAAGAGAGCTTTTACTTGAGGGCAATCTTCCTAAGAATTATATTGTTCAAATTGATGAAAATGATTTAGGGGAGGATGGAAAAATAGAAGATGACGTTTTAAGATATGCTCTTAGCAATGATATTGTTTTTTCCCCTTTGGAGATTGGAAGCTATACAATCATCTAAACAATCTAAAATCATTAAAGTTGCTCATTTGAGCCAACCCATAAGGGCATACACAGTCACTGCCCTTTAGGGTAGGTATGCTCTTTTTTCTCATAAAAGGAGATATTATGACAATTGAGCAAATTAAAGAAAGCGTAGAAAAGATCATTAAGACCTTATATGGTCCAGAAGCTTATGTTCTCGAAGTTACAGAGCACGCGTCCTTAACGGTAAGAAATATACATGGCTATAAAGAAGCCGTTATACATAATCTTATCTGGCGAGAAGATGGTGATCCAAGCACTATTATGTTGGATCAAAGTGAAGTCGGTGAGGACATAAGTTTGATGCAGCATAAGTTCAACGCAACTGCACAGTTCAAAATGAGCTTTACGTTATTTGACAACGATACTGCTAGTGATGGCCATCTTAACGGTTCTATTGATCTTGATGGTACTACATGGGTTAATATTAAGCTAAATGGCTTCTCGACCGCATCCAGCGAGGGTAGCGAAATAATCGCTCTTGAGCTTTATGAAGGTAAGCCTATGCTTCGAGTATGGGCCGACATCAACCAAGAGGATCCTACCCACAATATCGATTTGTCGGGAGCCTTAGAGACAAAAAGGGATGATTTTTGGTTCTAAGGAAGCGTTAAAGTTGCTCATTTGAGCCTACCCAAGAGGGGATATATCTATTCCCTCTTGGGATAGGTGTGTTCTCTCTTTAAGACATTAAGGAGATAACAATGTCAAAATTAGTACATGTAAACGAAATCCAAGAACAGATAAGAGTTGTTCAAGAGATCGTAAGATCGGTAATGAAACAGGATGAACACTACGGGATTATCCCTGGTACAAAAAAGTTTACTCTTTTTCAAACTGGAGCACAGAAGCTCCTTGCGACATTCCGCTTGGGAAGCGAGCCGGAAGTCGTTAATGTAGACGAAACCCCTTTTTCCGTGTCCTATCGTGTGCGCGTTCGCTTATTTAATATAGCAGATGGAAATACGGTCGGTTATGGCATGGGTGAATGTTCTTCTCTCGAAGAGAAATATGCTTGGCGTAAAGCAGCTACTCCTAAAGAGTGGGAAAATGCTCCGGAACAACACCGCCGTATAAAATATGGTCAGGGTCAATATGGAGAGTATGAGATTCAGCAGGTTCGAACGAACTATAAAGATGTATCAAATACGATCTTAAAGATGGCAACCAAAAGAGCCTTGATTCAAGCGACTCTTACGGCTACGGCCGCCGGGGATATCTTCACTCAAGACTTGGAGGAGATGGAGCCTCTCACAAGAGATGCGATTCTTGGTGCTGACCCTGTAACCGGGGAAGTTGCACCAAAACAAAAACAGCCAAAAAATAAACCCATCGCATCGATCGAAGAGATCAAAAATGCGGTGGACGCTCTTACTTATATAACAAGAGCAGGGGAGTTAAAAAACCTTCTTTGTATGGAAGAGCATAGGGGCAACCGAGTTGTGCTAACCATTATGGGTAATACTTACTCCCATTCTAATCTGTTAAAACAGATGGGGTTTAAGTACCATAAACCAGAGGGGGCAAAATTCGGAGAAACCTATATGGATGTTACGGAGATGGTGAAAAAAAGCACCCCGGCTCCACAAAGTGCCCAAAACCTTCTAAATGCCAATTTTACCCAACTAAAAACGAGGGTAGAGATGTACGGATTCGAAATTAGCGAACCCGTGCCAAGCGCAAACGGAAGTTTATGGGTACAAGCGACTCCGCTTGATGCACACGGCGATACGGAATCCCTCACAAAAGAAGGGTTCATTCTCCACAACCATAAATGGGTCATGAATGTGACTCAGATAGCAGCCTGATTATATGCTCTTAGGGGGTGTAAGATGGTTAGATATATGGGGCAGGAGGAGATCTTTGAAAGGTTCTTAAAAACCGTACATAGTGCGGCTTCAATTAAGAGCTCAAAAAAAGGTCTCAAGTCCGGGTGTTTCGAGTATATCTCCGACACAAACGCCATTGTCTGCAAAGAACAAAGCGTTAAATGTGTCGGGGGCGAATACGAAAAAGGTATTAAAGTGCATCTATATAAAGTCAAGGAAGACCTTGGTAATATATATGTCGAAAACGAAGAGCACCAAAAGCTTTTAGTTTTAACAAGTGCACATGATATTTTGAAAATTAAAAGAGAGACAAAATTGCAAAACAAGCATTTTACTACTCTCTTTTAGCAACAACCCTTCGGGGTTGTCTTTTCCCCATTTTGTCAAAATAACTTCCTTATACTAAAGTATTAACTTTTTTTGCTATTTCTATATATTTCAAATAAGAAGCTATTTTTTGGTTTAACTCGCTTATCCATTTTTTATGTCTGACATACTCTTCTTTCAAGTCGTTAACTAGTTTTTCAAATTCTTTATACAAAATATCATTTTTTAAGCTAGAAGCCACTTCTATTTTTTTGGAAATAGTGTCAAGATGTTTCTCTTCATCTATGATTTCTGCTTGAAGTTTGCTAATTATTTTCGATAAGGACTCAATGTTATTCTTAGCCTTAAGGTAGTTAGCGTTAATTTCCTCAATTGTGTGACCGTTGTACCTAATAACTTTACCTTGATTTAATTCAATTTTGAAAACTCTTTCTATCACAAATGTATTGTTACATCCAAATAGAATTAAATCATCGTTGATATTAAAATGGAATTCGATAGGTGAAGAATGTGATATGCGGTGCGGAGTATTGTGCAATAAATCACCTTGTCGTATATAGTAATCTAAGTTGCAATCATAAAAAACACCTCTGTGATCTATGAAAATACCAGAAATTCTTATTAAATTAGATTTGAAGTTTACAACATCCCCAACATGAAACTTGACTTCTCTATCTTCCTTGTTGATGATAACACACGGATTCGGTAGGGCAAAAAAATTTTCACTTCTATAGTGGTCATTGACAATCGCCGCACCCAAGTAAGAATAATTGTCTCTTTCGATACAAGTAGATTTGGTGTCATACACATCGTTAAACAAATCAATAATCATTTTAACAATTTCATCTGTAGACATTGCTGTTATAAAAGATTGTTTTCCTCTTTTCGATATAACTCTTTCAATAACTATTTCACCGTTAATTCGAATTTCATTGTTTTTGCCAACTGAATCCATAAGCCCTTCTAAAGCAGCGAATTCGACAAAGTTACTATATGAATAATCTCGGTAATCTTCACAAATGACTCTTTTTTTGTTAAGCATTGACATTATCTATCTCCTTGTTCAGTAATATTGCTTGTTATTTTACTAAGTATAAAATCATTATTGTTTAGTGTTGACATTTTCTTCTCTTTGATTCTCGATTCTTAAAATTGTACCAAGAGAATCAAAAATTTTCATCATAAAATTACCAATCGAGGAAAAATACGATAAAATAAGAAATATTTTGCATTTCTTATTTCAGCGTATCCAGTATGATACGATGAGGTAAGATATTATTACAATCGCCATGATTGTAATGTAGGGGCTTTACTATCTTAATTTAACCCTTGAGCACCTATGTGTGCCATACGCCCAGAGCGTAGAAGGACCTCAACACCATGTTGAGCTCCAAACAGATGAAACAGATACCCATAGGGTACACAAGTACCCTCCTTGGGTATCTGTGTACTCCTAAAAAATAAAACTCTATTTTAAAGGGTTTTATTTTATAATCAAGGAGAAAATATGATGAAAGGCAAGATGATGGGGAAAGGTTATGAAGAGTTTATGCAAAAAGCTCATGGCGCTTTAATTTTAGAACGAGAGAATGATATCATCGTTGAGTTAAGAGCGACTCGTGAATATCTTGAACAAAAAATCGAGGATTTTGCGGTAGAGGTTAATGCTCGCTTCGATTCGGTTGAAAAACGCATGGATTCAATTGAAAAACGCATGGATTCAATTGAAAAACGCATGGATTCAATTGAAAAACGCATGGATTCGCTAGAATCTAAACTCGACGTTATCATCGATCTTCTTAAAGCAAAATAGCCAAAAAAAATCCTCTAAATCTCATATGTTTAATTTTTAAACACCGATTGAGTTCGGAGGGATTTTCATTGTCAATTTAGTTGCTCACAAGAGCCAACCCCGCAAGGGACGAGACACACCATGTCAGATCCCAAAAGGGATTGGTGTGTCTTTTTTACTCTCGTAAAGGAGATATTATGACGACTGAAAAATTCAATGGAAGTGAAATAGCTTCAATTGTTACGGAAGCTCAAGGTGTCAATGAGTACAACAGTGTAAGATACTTCATCAACGGCGAAGAGATTTTGCCAAGCAATCTCTTAATGGTTGTCTATAATGACGATCAAGAGGAAACGGAATGTGATGAGGGGATTGTTACACAAGAGAAG
>Ga0265294_10007191_pt1 | contig 13250 bp, 9 predicted proteins | sample MunlanPumphouse3_FD_192504 | JGI IMG/M metagenome (GOLD analysis project Ga0265294, IMG submission 192504) | Groundwater microbial communities from a municipal landfill in Southern Ontario, Canada - Pumphouse #3 | ecosystem: Environmental > Aquatic > Deep subsurface > Groundwater | place... | reverse complement strand
TTCACAAAATTAGTAGTGTATACGATATTATGTTTTTTTTCTAAGCTACCTATGCGGTAGTTCACTTTCAACTTTGACTATATCTGCTGTGTATAAATTTCTAAGCTACCTATGCGGTAGTTCACTAGAACAGATACATATTAACTCTTTACTCGTTAATAAATTATCAATAAATTTTGATAAATACCATAATTTTCCTTCAAAAATAATGTAAAAAACTTCTACCTGATAAATTATTTTTATTTGTTTATATTAAATGAGTTTATTTTATAAAATCTTCTGAATAATTATTTATTTTTATTTGAATAATTAATTTTGCTAAACAAATTAACTTTAAAAATCAGGAACTGTTGAGTGAAAACTTAATCCATAAGTATTAAACTTTCCTCCAACTTCTTCACTTTCTTTTTTTTGTATAAATAATTTATATTGCTGATTTGAACTTGAGCTAAGCATATTTACAAAAGGTAACTTCAAAAGGTCCGGTTCAAAACTCTGATAATCTTTCAAAGCCCTTTCAAACTCTATCTCTTTTCTTTTAGCTTTCCTTTTAGCTAAAGCAAATATCCCTGTTTTCTTTTGTTTCCTTGAAAAACAACAATATTTTGTTTGATTAGGAACAGTTCTTACTTTCGTAATATAAATATAATCCTTAAAAATTCCTAAAACCTCTTTTAACTTTAAAGCCTCTAGCCTTTCGCTTGTTTCTGCAAAAAATCTAATTTTTGACCCTAAACCCAATGATTCTTTATTATACTCCGGAAAGGAAATTCCAACATTACTTAAGCCATCTTCTTCCTTTTGATTAACAAATAAAAAATGAATTTTTTGAAATACTTTGCTTAACAAAAAATTACCATTGATTTCAGAAGAAGGCAATATAGTCAATTCCAAATAGTATTTCATTTAATTATCCTTTTTACTAAACACACCACCACGAACAAGCATAGCAATTACATAATTCTTTTCATCGCCTGTCAGAGAATCAAAATCTGAAACAAATCTATCAAACAGATAATAGAAATTTGTTCGATTTGATCTGAAAGCTTTCCCTAAATTAGTAACTGATCCATAAACTTCTACAGGAATTACAAACCCCATTTCTCCAAATTCATCGTACCAATTATCAATTGTACGAAGTGCATTTCCAATTTTCTGAGAATGCATACTTGCAATTGAATTTACAGAATATAAAACTTTACTTTTTTTGTTGGTGTCTTTGTTGCTATCTTTTGATTTATCAAGTATTAATTCTTGACTAGGATATACCTCTTGAGATTTTCCTAATTTGGAAAAACTCTCAATTTCTAACAAAGTATAATCTTTTTCTCCTGATAAAGCTTCAGCAATTATAGAGCCCAATGCTATAATATTTTCATCATCCGTATCAAAAGAATTTAAATCATATTTCATTCCATCAAAAATCCAAGATTTTCCAGACTCGTTTTCTTGTACTCGAATTTCTAATTTCTCAGCTCCTACTCTATTTCTCCAAAGAAATCTTCCAGATGCTATATTGCAGGCATATCTAAATCCAATTTCTTTAAAACCATTCTCACTATGAAATTTATTTATAGATTCCCTTAGCATTGTCAAGAATTGAAAATCACTGCAAGCTGTAGGATTATCCAGCCCAGATAAAATCTTTAAAGAAAAGGAAACCTTTAAAGTGTCTTGATCAAACCCTAAAGAACAGTTGTCTACAGTTTGCAAATTTGCGTTCTCAATTTTTGAATTTAATTTTTTTTGAGACGCTTTTTCATTTTCTTCATCAAATTTCAAACGATTTGAAATAGTACCTCGTACAGATTTTGCAATAATTTTTAAATCACTGCATTTTCCCAATCTTTCTTCCCATTTTGTTCCTGACATTTTTCCGTCAGATGGAACAATCTTCTTCTCAAAAGCCAATACTTCAGGTGCCTTAATTTTAATAGACATTTTTCTCTCCTTATTTAATATCTTGTGTACAAACATATAAGTTGTTTTCTTCTTCATAATAATAATGCCAAAATAGATCTGAAAGCTTATTCAATCTATATGGCATAACAAACTCTCCAAGTGTGATTATACTTTCTGCAAATCGGTGTAACACCTCTGGATTTCTTTGATTTTTTATCTTACCTAGATTAGAAATCCCAACATACCCAACAGAAATTGGAACTAACCAACCAGATTCTTTGCGAGAACTACTCCAAACCACATTTTTGTTATCATCATATTCAGCCTTACTTCTTATTTCTAAAAAAGATAATAAGGTATCAAGGGCCGATGATGAATCTTTTTTCATACACTCAGAAATCAAATCCCTCCTTTCTATTAGTGCATAACCGGGCATTAAAGTCTTAAAAACCCTTTTTACTTCATTATCATCATTTTCATCCAACCCAATTAAATTTGGTTTCTTAAAAGAAATGATATCTCCTGAAGCAAGTTTTATACAACTTCTTAAACAGTTTTCTACATCGAAAATAAACTCATCCTCATTTCTTGTTATTCCGTTAATTTCCACCACAAGACTAACTGTTAAATCACAATGAGGTTCTTCAATAAAAGAATTGGACTTGCCTTTCTTGTTTAAAGGAAACCGGTTTGCAACAACAGAGAATTTCTCATATTTAGAGTTCCTATGGCCTTTTAAATTAAATTCATGTGAAACAATTCCCACACCATTAAATTGTAATTCTGAATATTTATCTTTCAATATACGTTCAAGTTTGTGAGTACTACCCAAAAAGGCAGGAATTGATGGGAATCCAACTGAGTAAGAACTTGCAAAAGCGTTTGCATCTTGAACTTTAATTTTTTGTATTACTAAAAGTTGTTTCACAATAGTACTCCTTTTTCTTCATTAATAATTTCCATTAGAAATTCCAACTCTGAATCTCCAATTAGAAGATTCTTTGATTTTTCAGAGTAATTATTAAAAGAAATAACAAACCATTTTGATAAATTCATAATAAATTCTTCTAGCCAGACATCGCTATCTTTTCGGTAACATTCATATCCAGCATCTAGAAGGATTTTTTGATTTATTGGCAAATTAGAATAATACTCTTTATCACTCCAACCAATTGAGTATTCTCTTATTGCATAAATTTTCTGTACAACTTTGTCAAAAAAATTTAAAATAATTTCTTTACCCCAATTACGAATATTTTTATTATTGTAGTTAGTTTTTAAATACTTATAAAAAAAGTCAAAATCCACAGAAAAAGTACCAACATATAGAATTTCTTTAAAAAAGTCCGAATGAGGTAATCGAGTATTTCTTATTTCAATCGAAGGTGGAAAACATGGTAAAAGATAAGACGTACCATGATTTTTATTACACAAAAATCCAACATTTTCAGGATGATCCCCTCCATACCCTATTTCTAGACAGTTTGAAATTCTGTGCCCTTCCAAATCAGAATAGATATTATCTTTTTTTGCAGCTCTAACTTGCTCAGCTTCATCAGAAAAGATCATATCATCAATTTTATTTTTTAATTTAAAAATATTACTACCCGAATTTAGGATTGAAAGCAAATGATAACAATTATCCTCTATAGGAAAATACACCTGTTTTACCAATGTATCAGTTTCTTCAGGTTCATCAACCTCAAGTACACTTAATACAGCACTCCTAAATTTATCATAATTAAATTCAATATTGGAAAACTCCTTTTTAACATAATCTGTATTTTTAAAGAAATGGTCTAAAACAGTTGCACCATCTACCAATTGAAGTTCTAAAAACTTTACGTTTGGCAAAAAAGCAGCACTTAAAATAGCATCAAATTCAATCTCCCCATTATTACCCGATCTTACATAACCATCCGGTTGGTAATCTAAAATTGCCTTTACATTAATTTTTGTTTTTATTTTTGAATTAACATATTTTGGGTTATGCGTAACCAATTTGATGTATTTTGACTGCTCCATAAAATCTAAACAAAATTCATTTAAATCTTTTTTTCTATCTTCAAGAAATTCTTTAATAACCTTATCCATTCTCCCTCCTCTTATTTAATCCTAAAAAAGTATCAAATACAAAACCTGCTTTCCATTCTTCAACATATTTTGGAATTTCTAAATAACCAAATTTTTTAGAACTATTTTCCATGCTAATGTTAAATTCTTTAGCCTCCTTTTCTAATAAATCGGAATAATCCAGATTTAACCAAATTCTATTCATTTCACTTTTTGTATAAGATTTTCTTAGAAAAATATCTAATGTTTTTTCAATTTTGGTAAAAAACCCTCTAGAATCTCTTCGATAGAAGGCAAACTCATCTTCTTTATATAACAACCAAATTTTATCATTTGATTGATTACCTCTAAAAGTTGACAATCGTTGAGGTAGTCCGGTGAGAAACCAATAAGAATCATACCACCCTAAAACGTTGTCTGCTCCTTGTCTTCTATCTGGGGGAAATAACATTTTATTAATGCTAAAATGTTCTAATTGATTTAAATCACAATCAATATTTTCTAAATTTTCATAATGAAGCCTAGGTATGGAATCAATGCCTTTTTCCAACGAATTAAAGTTAATTAGCTTGGAAATATCATGTGTTTTTAATCGGTGATTTACAGTTTCATAACCTGGTAAACAAAAAACCGGTTTATTATCATTTTCTAGTGATTTAACATTTCTTTGCATAATGGCAATGTTTGGTTTAGCAATCTTTATATTTCTATGTCTACATACTCTTCCTGCCAATTGTATGATAGACCTCACTGAGGAAGGCTCAATAATTGCCCAATCAAAATCATGATCTCTACCGACCTCTTCAATCGGAGTTGACACCACAATGAACATAACATTCTCTGAAGATCCAGCATCTATATATTTTCTAATATTTAATTTTGAAAAGTTAAAAGATCCACTATTTTGCTCTTTTCTTTGCAAAACATCATCTAACTCCCTTTCAATAGCATTTCTTACAAGTAATATCGTCCTACTATGATAACAAATTATTTTAATTGAATAGTTATCCTTTATACACACATTATCCAAGAATATTGAGAAATCAATACATTCATCAATATTTGCAAATCTAACCAATCCAAAAGATATTTTTTTATTAGTTTTTATATCAATTATATTATTATCAAAATGCAATTTATAAACATTTGATAAAATCTCATTAAACAAATCTAGTTTACAATTTAAATTTTCGGGAAGGCTTAGTAATTCACCCTTTCTCTTTGAACCACCATTTTTTTTAATTAATTCCAGTTCATTAATTCTTTTTAGCATAAAATCTGAATGAAAATTTTTAAAATCCTCAATATTAATTTCTAAGTTACTAGAAATATTAATATTTTTTACTTCGGAATTAAATTCATCAATCCAACAACAGCCAATACCTGCTTCAATTCCATGACTCTTTAGATATATTTCCCAACCTTTTCGATAAGCAAAAAACATTCCAGATGCAATATCTGGAGTAATTGTAGCTGAAGAAATCATTACTTTTCTTCCTAACATAGCCGCAGTATGAATCAATCTTGCTAAACACTGTAAATCATTACCAGTAAAATCATCAATCTCGTCAATAACCAAATCAGAAGTTATTAATCTTAGAAAAGGAAGCATCCAACGACCTCCAGAAGTACTTTCAGTAGCTCCAACTAAATGGTCTATTGTACAAACAAGAACTGGTGCATATATAAATTTTTGGTCTTTTGAAGATTTAAACAAAACTTTTAAATTCTCATCCAAAACAGAACTATCAAATACAATTTCATTGGATTCTATAGAGGAATCAAAATTATCCCAATCAAACTCTTTTTCCTCCATATTTTCTCTTTTACTTTCTTCATGCAATTTAATAACTGCATCAGAACCAACAACAACAGCTAATTCTGTTTCATCCAGACCAATTTTATCTCGATAAACATCCCCTGTTTGCAGGGTCAAGGTTCTTAAGCCTAGAGCAACATTAAATCGACATGGCTTACTGTCAAAATCAAGAGCCTTCATTACTTTTGCATTAACAAAAGTCTTCCCACATCCGGTAGAAGCCAAATTCACCGCAAAAAAACCAAAATTTTCATTTTGTTCGCATCTCCATTTATTTATTGAATTTACAGCCTTATCCTGCCAGAAATAAGGAGAAATTTTTGAAGTTTTTCTCAATAATTTTCTTGTATTTTCTATTCCTGGTAAATTTAATAATCCCCTATTAACACTATAAATAGATTTTAAAGAATACGTTTTTACACCTAAGATATGTTCATTTAAATATTGCTTTAATGTTATATTATCAGATTCAGTATTTGCATAAAGCTCGGTTTTACAACCATACTTATTATCTTTGGGCTCAGAAGAAAATGAATAATCCCCTAACATTAAATGTAACCGCGCTCTTAAAAGAACTATTCGCCAAGCCCCATTTTTAATTATTTCTTGAATCTTTGGAATATTATCAAATAATTTTTTTGACCATTTATTTACTTCTTTAATCCATTCTTCTGAAAAAGGAAGCCCATTACTAAAAGCGTTAACATAATTCGAACAATCTGATTTTTTTTCATATCCCCAATGAATTTTAATTGTATTAAACAAATCTTCAAAATTATTCATTTGATGAAAAGGTAATTTACTTATATCATTCCCTAATAAAGATGGCATTTTATGATGAGAAATAATTAACCAGCTTATCATAGAAGCAGCTAAGGGTAATCTTTCGGGTTTAAAATTAACCCCAGAATTTTGAACCTTTTTGTCAAAATCTTTTAGATTATTTCTGGAATAATTAGAAAACAAATCTCTTGTCCATTCTTCATCAGTTTTTCCTGAAACTAACATATTAAAAAGTAAATAAGAAATCCATTCATGCCGAATAAAATCAGTTTCTGTTGCCTTTGTCAAAATTTTTTGAAATCCATCTGATGCCTTTCCTAGATCGTGCATTAAAGCCGAAATAGCAGTTAAAATTTTAATAATTTCTAAATATTTATCATTATTTTCCCATTCATTATGAATGAAATCTTTAGAAGTGAAACTTACGGGAACAATCCCCTCAATATTAATTTTCTTCTTACTTCCAACAATCCAAATAAGATCAAACTTATGAATCCCATGTACCCAATGACAAGATACAGTAGTATTTTTTGTAGCGTTTTTAGAAAGATTTATTTTTATTGCTTTTAATCCTTCCTGAGTAATATTAGTAGTCCAAGTTCGATCCCCTATCCTATTTGCATAAAGGTCTAATACCCTTTGTGTAGTTTTTATGGCTTTTTTTTCACTTTGTGAGACAAATATTACAAACATTGGTTAACGTCCCCCACAGACAGTTGAGAAGCAACTACTTTTACTTTATCAAACATATAATCAAGTGTTTTATAATCAGTAAAATATTTAATACATTCAGCCCTAAATTCATTAGAACTTGCTCCAACACTACCAGAAGTTATTGCAAGAGGCAAAACTATAGCATCCTTTACTAAGTCAGCTACATCAAAAACCAAAGCCCCTCTTCTCGTCTTACCATGCATTACTGGAAATCCATGAGGGATTCCCAAAGCCCATAGGGTTACTGCAGCTAATCCATAAGCAAGATAATTACCATGATTTAAAAGAACATTTATATTATCTTTACTGTCTCGGTCTCGTTCAAAAAATTCAACATGAGCCTTGCTGCACACAATTTTATAAAGGTGTTTCGTAAAACGGGCTTCATATAACAAAAGTTGGTTTACATCTTCGGCTTTATCAATTCCATTTTTATATTGTTTTAATGCTCTTTGAACTTCTATATCATCATCGTAAAGACCACATTCATTGAATTGTCGATCCTTCGACCAGATTTTTATAATATATTCAATCCTTGCATATTGAAACTCTTTTCCAGCATTTAGTCGTTTTTGATCATCAAACCAAAATGAAAGCCATTGTTGAACATAATCAGTCGGCCTATATTCGGATTGCGGAGAAACCCATTCAATTTCCGTTCCTGCAAAAAAGGGAGTACCATCCGTTCCCGAAAAACCTACCATTACACCTGCTGAACACATCATTCTCATTGCAGATTGAGTAATGGAAGTTCCTGTACCTAACAATATAAAGGTTGTGTTTGCAATAGGGATGTTATAATAAGCATAAATATTCCTTTCCTGGGTAAGGTAAACGACCCTACCATCTTTCGCCATTACTCTACATTTCTCAAGATAAAAAATGTTTGCCCTCTTAGAATATAAAACTGCTTTTAAATCATTAATTTGTTCCATTTGTCAACCTTTTGTTTTAAAACATTTTACCATCTTCAAAACACCAAAGCAAGAAATATAAACCTATATAAGTATTTGTTTGATACACTTGACACTTTTAAATCTAATTATTTTTGATTTTTTTTTATGATATTATTAAAAACTACTTTGATTTTCTCTTCTATTTGGAATTTTCTGTAAACTTTAACTTGCTAAAGAATATTTTTAATTGACACTTCACATAATATAATGGTAATTTATTCAATAGTGTCTATGATACGAAAATATACTTCTTTCTATGATTTATGAGGGTAATATGTCTGAAAAAAACAGTAACGAAGAAAAGGTTTTGACAAAAGAGGAAAAGGCTTTACAAAAAAGAGCAGCTAGAATTGCAAAAAAGGAAGCTAAAGCCGAAAAGAAAAGAAACCGCAAGCCAATGTCTGGAAGAGAAATTGGAATAATGATAATAATTATTATTATTTGTATTGCGTTAGGTGGTACAGGACTATTTACCTTGGTTTATACAAGCATCAGTCAAAATCAGAATAAAAATTTATTTGGTACCTACAACGGAGAAGAAATAAATTTGGAATCTGGTAGTACTTTGGCTCAACAATACTCAAATTTATCACAACAAAATTCAGATGCACTTTCTTCTGGAGATACTTCTGCAACTTTAAGCGTATGGTCTCAAGCTTACCAAAACGCAGTAGCAATTACGGCTATGAATCAAATGGCTAATGAAGCTGGATTGGAAACTCCACAGTACCTAGTAGATAAAGAAATTTTAAAAACTGGTTATTACAACGATAAAGATGGAAAATTTGATCAGAGCATATATGATGGAACTGATAACTCTACTAAAAAAAGTATTGAAACTTCTGTTAAGAGTAATCTTCCAATTGAAATAATTACTAATGATATTGAAACAATAACTGCTCCTGAAGCTGAAAAAGATTTTGTTGTCGAAATGGCTAACAAAACACGAAGTTTTGAATATGCAATAATTGATTTTAATCAAATTCCAGATGACGTAGCTGCAGAATTTGGAGCAACAAACCCTGCACTTTACAAAACAATTGATTTGTCTGTATTGACTGTTGCCAATGAAAATGATTGTAAAGATATTTACACCAGTTTGATGGATGGAACCTTACAATGGAGTGATGCAGTAACAAACAACTCTCTTGATAGTTTTAAAGATAGTGATGGAAAAATTGGAGTCTTGGCTGCTTGGAATATCTCACAGAATCTTAAAGAAGAAAGTGATTTAGATGTTTTATTCACTACTGATGCAGACTCTTATACACAACCAATAGCAGGAGTTAACGGTGGATGGAGCATTTATAAAATTAATGCAACTCCAATTGAACCGGACTTTTCGACAAGCGAAACTTTAATACAAGTTAAAGCATACATGTCAAACAATAATCCTGATGTCTTAAAACAATATGTTGGAGATCAAGCAGAAGAAATCGCTCAAGAACTTTCCGTTGACTTTGATGCAACAGTTGAAAAATATGGACTTACAACTATTAATGTTGAAAAAACTTCTAATAATTATGGAAATAGTTCTTATATGGGTGGATTGTCTTATACAGATAAGGTTGGACTGCTTTCCACAGCAGCTACTGATAAAGAAGTGACAAAAGCAATGTATACTGAAGATATAGGATTTATTTCAAATGCAATTGCAGTGGATAGTTCCTACATTGTTTATAAAATAACAGACATTGAAGAAGACCCAAGTCAGGGAAGTATGGTTTCAATGTTCTATGATTATTACTTGCAACAACAGGATGCACAAGACTTCTATTCTGCAATTTATAACAGTAGTAAACATGATAATAAGTTCTTTGAAGCTTTTATGAAAATAATATTACCTCAATTACAATCAACTGAAGATACAACAATTACTGAATAATAGTTTATATTAATAAAAAAAGCCATTTCTAACGAGATGGCTTTTTTTATAGTCAAATTTATAATTTTTCCGCTTTACTAGAGGAGGAAAAAAATGAATTATTGTCCAAACCCTAAATGTATCTGCCATACTCAAAAGGGAATTGATTATTATGGAAAGAATAACTGGTATAAAAAACATGGTTTTTATGAAACTAGCCAGTACAAAAAAATTAGACGCTACAGATGCAAATTCTGTGGAAAAACCTTTAGCGAAAGGAAAAATACTGATAGCTGGTATTTTCATAGGGATGATATTGATAGCCACAAGATGTTAAACAAATGGTGTGAGGGAAAGACCTTACAACAACTAGCAAATTCTAATCACTGCTCAATTACAATGATTAGAACAAGAATTTCGCGTGTACTGTCAAAAGATTCCAACTTTGTTTAAAAATTATTTACCACTTATTATAAACATCCTCAGCAAACCCAGGAAAATTAGTAATATTTAACTGCTTACCATCATCTAATATTAACTTACCTGAATATTTACCAAAGACTTGATTTTGTACACTTTTAATAATTTTAAAATCAGTATTTGAACTCCGGTTAACAATTGGAGTGAATAGCAAATCCAAACGACCATTATTTGAAGTAAAATGCCAAGAATCTTGAAGATATCCACTTTTAGGAATTCCAAATTCAACATCCTCAAGCTTATGAATTTTTCCATCATAGAAAATAACATTCTCTGTAGCACTAGATCTATCAGAAAAGCCATAGCCAAGATTAAAGCCAAACTTTACCCCATCCAAGATACCACTGGAACTTGCCCAATACCAACGATTTTTATAGGTCCAGCGACCTCTCCCCCAATCCAAGGTACCCCAAACATCATCTTTCTCAAACTTTTCAGAATCTTTTCCAAATCTTACTGTTCCAGAAACATTCATACAATTTACTTTTTCATTTAAATAGAAAGCCTTTCGATTTTTCTCCCAACTAGTTGCAATATTCATTGTTTCCATTTCTATTGGTTGAGTTAATTCAGCAATAACATCTAGTCCTACCCTTCCATCAGGAAGAACCAGAGAAGGAGAAGAAAAAAGAAGATTCCTTTTTTTACCCTTTTTAATAAAAGAAATCCTTAGTTTTTCATTAAACCATGTTAGGTAACTGGATTTCTTACTATCCGAGGAAAGGCCTATCTTCCCATTAGAAAAAAACTTAATAGCATCCGCTTGAACAGAAGCCTTATTTTTAAGATCAATAAAGGCAATAGCAAACATGGCAGCAAAACCCAAATCACTTACAGTCACTGTAATTGTCCACTCGTTTTTAATTGAAGTAATTGCATAGTAATCCCACTCTTTGATTCTCCAATTTCCAGCTTTAATAGCTTTTCGATTATAAATCCAAAAAGGTTTTCTTGCCCAACCTTCACAATTTAAGTGACCTTCTTTATTAAGAAGATCCATCTTTTCTAAAATTTCAATCTGTTTTCTTCCCATATTTTAGCCTCAAACACTACTATATCAATAAATTTAGGCAAAAGAAATAAAAATAAAATTTATTTCGTGTTTTATTACTATAATCTTATAGATTAAGAAAATAAAAGTTGTTATTATGCAAGACGTTGAAAAATAATATATTATACGGAGTAAAATTTAGTGTTAGAAGAATTTGAGCAGTTAGGGCTGTCATCAGAGAGCTTAATTGCCCTTGAAAAAAAAGGTTTTGAAAAACCAAGTGATATTCAGAGGGAATGTATACCTCTTCTCTTAAAAGAAAAAACTGATGTTATCGGTCAAGCACAGACAGGTACAGGAAAAACGGCAGCTTTTGGCCTTCCTATACTTGAAATGTTATCAAGCGAATCACATTTCGTACAGGCCTTGGTATTAACGCCTACAAGAGAACTTGCTATACAGGTATGTGAAGAAATAAGTTCCCTAAGGGGAAATAGGAAATCAGTAATACTTCCAATTTATGGAGGAGCTTCGATGTCAGACCAACTTAGAGCATTACGTCATAAAGTAGATGTTGTAGTTGGAACTCCAGGAAGGATCATGGATCATTTAGAAAGAGGAACTTTGGATTTATCCAATATTAAAGTTGCTGTTCTTGATGAAGCTGATGAAATGCTGGATATGGGTTTTATTGAAGATATAGAGCACATTTTAGAACAAACTAATAATGATAAAAGAATGTTATGTTTTAGTGCAACCATGCCACAACCAATATTAAAATTGGCCACAAGGTTTATGCCACATTACAAACTTGTTAGAATTGAAAACGAATCACCAACAACTGATTTGACCACGCAAATTTACTATGAAACTCGTCAAGCTGATAAACTAGAAGTACTTTATCGAGTCATAGAAATCAACAAGGACTTTTACGGACTTGTTTTCTGTAGAACAAAAGCTTCTTGTGACCAAATTGGTGCAAGATTAATTGATAAAGGTTACAATGCTGAAATTCTTCATGGAGATTTATCTCAAAAAATGAGAGAACTCATTTTGCACAAGATGAAAGAGCATGTAATAACAATTCTTGTTGCAACAGATGTTGCAGCTAGAGGAATTGATATTCAGGACTTAACCCATGTAATTAACTATGATCTTCCAGGAGATCCTGAAAGCTATATTCATAGAATTGGTAGAACTGGAAGAGCTGGCAAAATGGGTAAAGCAATTACTTTTGTTACACGTAGTGACACAAGAAAATTTGCTTTTATTCAAAAAGTAACAAAATCTGATATACAAAAACAGAAAATTCCTACCGTTCAAGAGATTCAAAAAGCAAAAAAAGAAAAAATTGAGGAAGAATTAATTGCATACGTAAACGATGAGAAAGAACTAAAAGAAAAAAATAAAAAAGTTTATCAAGAATTAACTTTAAAATTACTTGAATCTGGTAAACCTCATGAAGAGATTATTTCTACAATTTTAGCCTATCATTACAAAAAAGAACTTGATGTAACCAAATTGAAAAATATAAGGGAAATGGAAGGTACATTAATGCCACAAAGAGGTAGAACCAATTCTTCAAGAAGAAGAGACAATTCTAATGAAAGCACTGGTTTTAGTGATTTTGATGACGTTTACGATGACAACGAAAGAAAAGGTAGAAAT
>Ga0265294_10007190_pt1 | contig 13250 bp, 9 predicted proteins | sample MunlanPumphouse3_FD_192504 | JGI IMG/M metagenome (GOLD analysis project Ga0265294, IMG submission 192504) | Groundwater microbial communities from a municipal landfill in Southern Ontario, Canada - Pumphouse #3 | ecosystem: Environmental > Aquatic > Deep subsurface > Groundwater | place... | reverse complement strand
TCACCGGTCTCCGTATCGAGGGGCCACAGAAGGGTACCAGCGCGTCATCGACGAATGTTGGTATCTACACCTCCTACAGGAACCTCGAAGTGGACAACTGTGAAATCTTCGGCTGGGGCAATGCCGCAATCGGTATTGTCGGCACCGGCGGTTCCGACATGAAGACCGGCGCGTACATTCACCACAACTACATCCACCACAACCAGGTGGCCGGTCTTGGGTACGGCATCTGCTTATCCAGCGGCGGCGTAGCTCTCGTCGAGGCGAACTACTTCGACTACTGCCGGCACGCCATCACCGGAGCAGGAATGGCCGGTGACGGGTACGAGGCGAGGTACAACATCTGCGGTCCGAACTGGATCACGACGTCACCTCACAACTTCGACATGCACGGGGTCTCGTCGGGTTCCGGCACGATTGCGGGAGACACGATCCGGATCCACCACAACACGTTCATGGGTACGACCTCGCAGATGCCGACGTGCATTGCGATCCGGGGAGTTCCCCGTGACGGTGCATACATCGACCACAACTGGTTCTACTTCACCAGGGATTCACCAGTCTGGCAGACGGGCGGAAAATCCGGGATCAGCATGACAAACAACCTCATCGGCGCGAGCGGAACTCTCTCCGCATCGGGTCCGATCAAGTATTACTGAGCGGGAAAAGCGGGCAGGATAGGTCCTGAGCGACCCTTTTTCAAGCCCCCCTTTTTTCCGTAAATGGGGAACTCTTTGAGTCCTCTCCCGTCTCCAATCCAGCGCAACGCTCTTTTAAGTCCGGGCAGGGGATCTCAAACGGGAGATCATGCAGGTAAGAATTTTCAGGTAATCGGGATTGCATCATAGCCCGGGGGCTCGCTTTACAGCAACAAAGTATATTAAGCCCCGATTCCCCAGAGACGGGAAGTGCGTCTAAAAGAAGCGATCTCCGTTATTCTGATCCTGCTCTGTGCTGCTCTGGCTATCCCGGCGACGATCGATACTCTCGCCTCGGGACAAAAAGAAGCGGGTGCGATACATTCCTCCTCTTCTCCAATAGCCATAGATCTCGATCAGGAGCAGGCCTTCGGTGCTGAATCAAACCCCACAGGGAGTCCCATCGGGGGAGGCGACGGCTATCGTGATAGAGTCGCGCCGACGGATCCGGGAGTGGATACCATCGTCATGACTGCAGACGAACTGCTTGCAGCCCTCAGGAGCGCACAGGAGGGGGATATCATCTACATCGATGAGACGGCCGGGATCAACCTCACGGACGCCCCAGGAAGCGTGACCATACCGGGAGGCGTCACGCTTGCCGGAAACAGGGGAGAGAGAAGCGTAACCGGGACGGCAACATATCCTTTCGAGATCGACGAGCCGGGGGAGTACGTGCTCTGGGTCCGGGCATCCGCAGGGGATGAGGGCAGGGACGCTATCTGGGTATCGGTGGACGAGGAGGAGATCAGGCGGTGGGATCTCGAAGTGGACCGGGCGTGGCGCTGGAGCAGGGCAGGAGCCCGCTACCTTCCCGCCGGAGAGCATATCCTGAACATCCACTGGCGCGAGGGGGGCCTGAACCTTGATGAGATCTTCATCACCGGCAACCCGGATCGCCTCCCCGGCGTTACCGCGGATGAGGCGGCCGGCGAGAGCGAGATCCGCATGGAGGCGGAGTCCGGGGTGCTGTCACCCGGCCTGGAAGAGACCGGAGACCTCGCGGCGTCGGGCGGGGCCTACGTCTCGGCTCCCGACAACCCTTCCGAGGGCGAGTACCCCCTCTCAGAGGGAGGGCTGATCTACCTGGATCAGGCAGACCCCGACCACCGGATCGGGTTTGTCACCGGCGGGGAGGGCGTGAGGATCACCGGTCTCCGTCTTGAGGGGCCGCATAGCGGGATCGAGACAGTAGACCCGACCGTCATCGGGATCTACTCGGCCTACCGCAACTTGGAGGTGGACAACTGCGAGATCCGGGGATGGAGCGGGGCAGCAGTCGGAGTCACCGGCACGGGCGGTTCTGAGATGAAGACCGGCGGATACATCCACCACAACTACATCCACCACTGCCAGGCGGAGGGGTTCGGATACGGGGTCGTAGTCTCGGCGGGGGCGGTGGCTCTCATCGAGGCGAACTACTTCGATTACTGCCGGCACGCCATCGCCGGAAGCGGGGTCGCCGGGGACGGGTATGAAGCACAGTACAACATCTGCGGCCCGAACTTCATCGCAGGCTCATCCCACAACTTCGATATGCACGGGGTGGCGTCCGGTACGGGTATGATCGCGGGGGACACGATCCGGATCCACCACAACACCTTCACGGCCACGGGACCTCTGAACGCGTTCCCGGTCGCCATCCGGGGCGTCCCCCGCGACGGCGCGTACATCCACAACAACTGGTTCTACTACACCCAGGCACCGCCGGTCTGGCAGACGGGCGGGCAGGGAAGGGTCTTCGTGACGGAGAACCTGATCGGCGAGAACAAAACGTTCTCCGCATCGGGGCCGATCGAGTATTACTGAACCGGGCCCCGACCGCCAGTGGTTCCCCCTGATCGCCTGCGAGAGAAGACCGGCATCTCCGGACCCGGAGGCGCCGGGGATGTAAACTCACCTTTATCAGGGTTGAGCATCGAATGGGGGTCCAGTAGACGCGGAGGCCGGGTCCGGAATGAACGTCCATTTACTGGTGAGGCCGGCACTTAAGAGGCTGGCCGGGATCTTCCCTTACCTGATACTCTTCACGTACATCGCAGGCTGCATCTTCTGCCTCCTGATCGACAAGATGAGTTATCTGATCAACGGCTCGATCCTTGCGGTTCCTGCAATTATCGGAGCATTTACATTCGTATTCATCAAGAAGAAGGATGTCGACCTCTCAGGGTCGCTGGAGTTATTTCCTTATCGGCGCCTGATCTCGCCCCAGTTCTTCCTGGCGGCCTTCATGCTCTCCGTTCTGGCCTTCCTTGTAACCCCGAGCGACTCCGTGCTGGGCCTTTTCGGGGTGGTCGTCCTGTATGCCGTAATATTCGCCCAGATCATGTCTGCGCGGCTGCGCCCGGCGACAGTGCTCGTCGAGATCATGCTCACGCTTGCGGTCACGATCTACAGTTACACCCTGCGGCCGGCACTCTACTTCGGGACGACGGATCTCATGCCGCATAGTTACATGGCCACCATCACCTACCTCTCGGGGCACGTCATTCCGGGCGAGCTTGGAACGTACACCTACTTCCCTCTATACCACATCTTCGTGGCGCTGTCATCGCATGTGCTCGGCCTGAACATAGACACCGCGCTCTTCATCACCACCGGCCTGATCTTCTCGACGACCGTGCTCTTCCTGTATTATCTGGCGAACAGCGTCTTCCGCAACGCTCAGATCACCCTCCTGATCGTCCTCTCATACGCGATGAACTCCGACGTCATCTACTACGGCACGTATATGGTGACGAGGACCATGGCCTACGTCGGGTTCATCATCCTCCTGTACCTGGTCTACTCGATGGTGGAGGCAAAGCCGGAGACGGGCTACATCGTCACGAGGCCCGCCGCGAGGAGGGTCTTTGCCGTGATCATGGTCATGTTCGTCCTGTTGACTCACCAGGTCTCGATGCCCATGGTCATCGTCATGATCGGGCTCGTACTCTTCCTCGAGCGGTTCACCGGCGAGAGGAGACGTGTGAGTTCCACCTTCATGATGGTCCCCGTCTCCCTCTTCGCCGGTTACTGGCTTTTCGTAGCCTATCCATTCGTGAAAGACCTCTTCCCGCGTGCTGATCTGGCCGTCTATCAGAATATCGTCCTCACCGAGGCGGTATACCAGGGCTGGAACTTCCTGCTGAGCCAAGTCGACACCCTCTTCGTCGTCTTCTTCGCACTGATCGGGGCTATTTATCTCATATGGAAGCAGCAGCCCGGATACTCGATCATATTCGGCGTGCTGGGACTGGCAGCGATCATCTTGAATGTCCCGAGCGTCCTTACGGTGATCTTTCAGCTGGTATCGGTACTGCGGATCGACCGGTTTGCCATCCTGTTCCTGCCCATCCTTGCCGTCGCCGTGGGCGTGGGGGTCTACGTCCTCACCCGGTACCTTGCCGCTCTGAAGATCTCGCCCAGATGGATTGGAGCCGTGATGATCACCCTGATCGTCCTCTACGGCGTCAACTCTCTGGGCTGTGTCAGAGAAGAGACGAGTTATACCCGCTACTCCTTCGATCAGGGTGAGATCACGGGGTTCGGCTACGTACTCGAGAAGGCGCCGGACGGATCCACCCTCCACTCGGACTATTATACGCTGCGGTTTTTCGGAAGAAAGAAGATCAACGAGTCCGAGAGCCTGGGGCTGCCATATTATACCAACCGCCTGATACCGGGAGACCTGAACATCTCGGGAAGCGGCGGGTACATCATCCTCCCGGATGCCCAGCTCCGGCGCGGCGGCCTGCTTCTCGGGCAGGAAGCGGTGATGGCGGAGGAGGATTTCGACCCGGAGAAGGGCCTCCTGCCGTACCTTCCCACAGAGGAGAACGTCCGGAACATGACCGGCAGGATATCCACAGAAGACAAACTCTACTCAAACAGAGGCATTGAGGTCTACTACCTCGCACGCTGACGGATGGGAGACCGTCCGGCCGCCCGCTTCGCCGATGCCGACCCCGAAATCCGGCGAGGACGCGGGGGTCCGGACAGGTCCCCGGAATACCCGGCCGGGCAGCCGTTGCGGGCCACATCCGAGGACTCAGTGTGCCCTGCACGGTATGCTCGCAAACTTTATATCGTATACCCGAAAGGGCATCCCCCTATGCCGGGTCCAGAGTTCATAATATTCGTTGTATCTCAAAGAGTTGAGAGACATTTGCCCGTCTCCGGGCCTGAGAGCACCTTTGCGGCTGCAAGAGAGAGAGTCGCTGCAATGAGCGACGACAATACCGGCGCCGATGGAGGTATACGATGAGGGTGGCACAGGTAACTCCGTATTTTCTACCGCATAACGGCGGAATGGAGATGTACGTCTACAACTTGAGCAAAAACCTGATCAACGAGGGTCACACGGTCGAGGTGATAACCGCAAATGTTCCCGAAGGAAGGAACATCGAGGTTATGGACGGGATCCTTGTCCGGAGACTGAAATGTCTCGGGGAGCCGCTGAGAAACCCTCTCGTTCCGTCCATATTTCTTCTCTTAAACGAACTCAAAAAGTTCGATGTCATCCATATCCATAACGTCTACAGTTTCACCGCGCTCTCCTTTCCGATACTGAAGAAGTTCTGCAAGATCCCCACCGTCCTCACGCATCACGGCCAGTTGATGTTCGGCGAGCCGCTGAAGGACCTGTGCGTGCGGATCTACGAGAAGAGCGCCAGAGAGGTTGTTTTAAACTCCGTTGATACGGCCGTAGCCCTCTCGGATTCCGACGCCAGACAGATATCGCAGCAGAACGGCGGCACGGCGGCAGAACGCAGCCCGTCTGGCCACCCTCGAAACGTGGTCACGATTCCGAATGGCTACGATGACGGAAAATTCCGGCCGATGGACACCCGGGAGTGCAAGGAGGCGCTGGGCCTGCCCCCGGACAGGAAGGTGATCCTGAACGTCGGGAGACTCTACGGCGCAGTCAAAGGGCATGAGTACCTCATCGAGGCGATGTCACGGATCGTGAAGAAGCGAAAGGACGTCCTCTGCGTGATCGTCGGTCCCGGAAGGCTCTATGACACCCTTGACCGGCAGGTACGGTCGCTCGGCCTCGAAGAATATGTCGTGCTCGCCGGCGGGAAGCCTCACGACGAGATTCCGCTCTGGCTGAACGCCTGCGACCTCTTTGTCCTGCCGAGCCTCAGCGAAGGCAATCCGACGGTCATGTTCGAGGCCTTCGGATGCGGGAAGCCCTTCGTGGGGACGAGAGTCGGCGGAGTTCCGGAGATCGTCACCTCAGACGATTACGGCCTGCTGGTGGATCCCGCGAACCCCGACGATCTTGCCGAGAAAGTCCTGACTGCGCTGGACAGGGAATGGGACCGGGAGGCGATCCTCGCATGCTCGGAGCAGTATACATGGGAGAACATCACGAGAGAGATCGTCGGCGTATACGACCAGGTGCTGAGATGAGAACCGGATGGCTGCCGGTCTCTCCCGCCGCACCCTGCCCGACAACGCCCTTTCCGGGGGAGACGGAGACGTTCGCATGAGACTGCTCGTCTGCACGACGGAATACTTCCCCCACGGCGCAGGCATGGCTAACGTCGTCTACAACATCGTCGAGCAACTCAAATCGAGAGGCGTGGAGTGTACGGTCTGTTCCCCGAAAGGCCCCGATATCAGGCTCGGGAGCTGGCCCCTGATAGAGAAGGCGGGTGTCGTCGGGCTGCTCAACTACTGGTACCGGGTCTCGCAGCATTTCAGGGACAACGATTACGATGCTGCCTGGCTCCAGAACCCGTTCATCGTCGCTGAAAACCCGTTCAAGCGCTGTCTGGTGACAATGCACTCGACGTACTCCGGGTCAAGCGATCTAGGGGTCGGCAATCTTCCATTTCACCTGTACGAGTCGGTTGTCGCCCGGATAGAGCGCTCCTGCCTGACCCGCATGCCCCCCGCCACCCTCTTCACCGGCGTCGGGCAACCGGTTCGCGAGGAACTCGAACGGATGGGAGTCGCCCGGGACCGGATATTCTACATCCCGAACGGGGTCGACATCAGGCGATTCCACCCCTCGCCCGACAGGAAGGCCATCAGGAAGAGGTTCGGCCTCCCGGAGGACGGCACCATACTCCTGAGTGTCGGACGGCTGATCCCTGCGAAACAGCCGTTCACCCTGATCGAGGTCTTCTCGCAGATCGAGAGGCAACAGAGAGACGTGACCCTCTGCGTCGCCGGAGGGGGCGAACTCCTGGAGGCGGCAAGAGAGCTGGCAGAAAAGATAGGAGTAAAGAACATCATCTTCCTCGGGAGCGTGGACCACGACAGGGATCTCCCCGGCCTCTACGCCTGTGCGGATTATTACATCATGACATCGAAGTACGAAGGAGGGATGCCGCCCCTGACCCTTGCGGAGGCGATGGCCTCGGGGCTGCCGTGCATCGTCTCCGATATCCCGAACCTCGCCATCGTGAGGGAAGCCGACTGCGGGACGACGGTCTCCCTCGACGATACCGCAACGGCCGTTGATACGATCATCCGCTACCTGGACGGGGAGCACCCCGATCATGCATCGAATGCGAGGGTCTACGCCGAGAGGATGCTGAACTGGGAGGTCCTCTCGACGAACTACGCGAATATGCTCGAGCGCCTTGCTGTGGGATGAAAGGGCGGGGAAGATGCCCGACCCGCAGCCCGTCCGGCTGCTCCCCGGTACAGGCACGGCCCCCGACGCCGCGGCGGAGGCAGGAGTTCGAGGGGAGAGGAGCTTTCGCGGATACGAGCACCTGCAGGGGCCTGTCACGGCATGCCGGAGGTCGCTAGATATAAGCCGGATCGAGACGTCAGTGCCGGCGGGTACCTGTATGGACGTCATCGTTCTGGATGCACATCCGGTGGAGGATGTAAGGATTGAGCGGCATATCACCTACCTTGCCGGGCAGGGTATCAATGTCTGCCGGATACATTTCAACTACCCTGACGAGTCCGCCGAACCGGGCATCTTCTCCCAGTACGGGGCAAAGGGGTTCAGGATAAACCGCTTCCAGTTCCAGGGGAAGACCAGGACCCTGTCTTTTATGGGATACTGTTTGAGGCGGAAGATACTTGCCGACTGCCGCGAAGCACTCAGCGCACTCGGGATCGACCCCGCACGGCCATCCATCATTCACGTCCACGATCCCCTGCTGCTGCCGCTGGCAGGCATGCTGGCGAAGAACAGCCTGCCGAACTCCCGTGTCGTCTACGACAGGCATGAAGTCTATGAGGAGTGGGTTCACTTCGGGCGGTTCTCCATACCGCTCTTCTACGAAGACCTCGCAAAGCGGTGGATCTCCGGAGCGGTCGTCGTCTCGGAGCGTCACCTGGACGCGGTCGGCGGGTTGTTTCCAGGGTCGCAGGTTGTAGCGGTCCCGAACTATGCGGCATCGGCAGCCTACGATACGAGCGCGATCGATGAGAAGGTCCATCATTCCGGCCCTCACCCGGAGATACACGCCGTATACATAGGGAGCCTCAACAATGCTGCCGACAGGGACGTCAACCTCCTCCTCGAGATCGCCGATTCGGCCATCCGCGCATACGATAACGTGACCTTCTCCATCGGCGGAACCTCCATGGACGAGGGGTCGAGGGCGAAGATAGAGGAGCTCGCCCGAAAGCACGACGGCAGGTTCCGGTTCCTCGGCTATGTCCACCGGGAGAAGACGATCGAACTCACCGAGAAGGCGCACATCGGCTTCCTCCTCGTGAGGCCGGACGCGAGGTACTGGGTGAAGACCTCGCCGAACAAAATCTACGAGTACCTGGTCTGCGGCACGGTTCCCATCGTCAGGGCCGATATCGATCACGCCGACCGGCTGAGAGCATGCTCGCTGATCTTTGACCGGACGGACGAGAATGAGACGGTCATACAGGCGGTCCTCAACCTGCTGGCTAACCCCGAAGAACTGAAGCGGCACATGAGCACCGCAAGGGAGCTGAGCCCCGGCTACACCTGGGAGTCCGTGGCGTGCCGGTACGTCGAGCTCTACACCCGGCTGCTCGCTCCCGATACCGTCTCCGGTCTCTGAGGCCGGGAGAACCCCGCGAGACCCCCTAAAGCCCGAAGAGGGAGTCCTGCTCCGGCGGCACGAGAGCGTATCCCGGGCCGATCCCCCGAATCACGCACGGCTAAGGGGTCCGGCTCCCGGAGAGCATACCCCGGACCTTATACGATACCTGGATGGGCCTGGAGAGCAGGACGAGATTGTAACGGATCGGCTGATGCCGGGCTCCTAATTTTACCTTATTCTGGAAACGCGGGTTTTCCGGGTCCGGTCGCTGTCGTCCGAGGAACAGTCGCTCATACCCGTTCTTCCACGCCCAGTTGATATTCTCCCACATGATGTAGTACGCAGGGGTGTACCGATTCGGGAGATCCCGGTTTAACGCCATGTAACTCCCATAGAAGGTCTTTCTGGCCGGATCGAGGAGGGCCACCGACCCGCCTGCAAAGGTGTCGTCCTTTGTTAAAACGGTGCTCCGCAGTTCTTCCTGGGGGAAGAGGTCCCATACCCTCTCAAAGAAAGCAAGCGGCAGGATCTCGCCGCCGATGTGTGTCAGGTTCCGGGCGTAGTAGTGATAAAAATCTTTGAGATCACCGGACAGGCGGACCTCGTGTACCTGAAACCCGTCGTTCTCGAACGTGCGTATGCTGCGTTTCGTGTTCTTCGAGAGGGCGGCCCACAGGGTTTCGGGCGGGGTCTCCCGCAGGTCCGCGACCATATGGCCCGTATCCACGGTCACTTCGTGAGCAAAACCGCTCACGTTTGACAGGGCGGGGTGGCTCCCATTGAAGTGGAGAAACGAGTACTTCTTCGCGAAGAGCGAAAAGATCTTACCGAGGCAGTCGGCGCCGAGCGGATCGTCGAGCACGATGCCGTTCTCTTCTGAATGAGGGACGCTGAAGAGCCCTCGAAAATTCAACACCGACTGCTCGATCCAGGGGCTTATCCCGACGACCCGGCTATCGTTTAAGATGAGATAGTATCGCAGCTTCAGGTCAAAGACATCCTCAAGGATCTGCTTCCACCTCAAGCCATGAAAGAGCGTCCCTTTCGGAGATTGGGCATTGAATTCCTCCCACCGGTGAGCGTTGTTATCGGATAATAGTTCGATCGAGCAGGCCATGAGGGGTTACCTGCCCGCTAACCGGTATTAACATTTTCACTCCCCGGAGGGAAGCCCCGGAGGGAAGCCAAGGTGCTCGTCGGAATCATGCAAAGAAAGAATATTCTGGCAGTTCTTGCCGATCGGGCTGCTCTGCCGGGACATCGGTTCAGCCGGCCCTGTGGCGAGGGAAACCATTAATGCCGGTGTCGTTCAAGGTGCCCGTTTATGGCGTATGCGATCGAACCGCTATCGGAGAGCAACGCTCACCGGTGGGAGGAGTTCATCACCCGATCCCCGGAAGGGACTCCGTTTCACCGTCTAAAATGGAGAGATACAATAGAAGATGCGATGAAGTTGAAATCAAGATATTTCCTGATCTTAAAGGATGGAAAGGTCGCCGGGGTATGCCCCTTCGTGGAGCAGTCGATGAACGTATTCAGAGGCCTCAACGGCATACCCCGTTCCGACTACAACAATATCGTGCTGGGCGAGAGTTTCGATCCCGACGACGTCAACGAGGTCTTATCCCTCTTCTCGAAGCGATACTCGTACCTGTTCTTTGACACCTACGACCCCGCCCTGGTGGAGAGGATCGAGTACGACAACATCCAGAACGAGGCCGGGAGCAACATGCTGCTCGACTTAAACCATAACCCCCCGGAGACTATATGGAAGGATATTCTCTCCAAAGACGACCGCTATAAGGTCACCCGGTTTGAAAAAGGAGGGTTCACGGTTCGGGAAGTCTCGGACGGGGACGCCATCGAGGATTTTTACAGGTATTACGTCGAGAACCTGAACCACATAAACGGGTACGTCCTGCCGCGTGCATACTTCCAGAGGATCATCGACATCTTCTCCCCGGATGAGGTGAGGGTTGTGGTTCTGATGAATAACGGCGTCTTTGCCGGCGGCAATCTGTCGGTACTGGACCCCTCGCGAAAGACAGCCTACTTCATGCTCCTTGCACTGAACCGGAACCTCCCGAACAAATACTCGCCCACCTACTACCTCTCGTGGGAGGGTATCAACTGGGCGTACGAGAATGGCTACGAACAGATCTCGTTCGGACGGGAGCGGCCGGACAACCCCCGCGTCCGGGGCAAACAGAGGTTCGGCGCGGAACCGGTTCCGATCCATTCGCGGGTCGTCCTCCTCTCAAAAGCGGCTTCCCGACTATACCGGTTGAAGAAAGCCGTCCAGGGGGGTGGGCAGGCGGATGAGCCTTCACGGGGCAGGGTGTCCTGAATGGATCGGACAGAAGTCAGGGTACTCGATATCGACGAATACCCTGCATGGGACGCACTGGTCGCAACCTCTCCCCAGGGAACGGTCTTTCACACGAGCGGCTGGCTGGTCCGGACGGCGGGGTCGCTGAACCAGGCCCTGGCGATACTCGGCTGCTACGAAGACGACACGCTGATCGGGGGGTGCCCCCTTCTCCTGTCAAATCCATATAAAATGCTCAGAATGGCCACATCCGCGGCGCTCCTCGCCCCGTACGGCGGGGTGGTGACGGCCAGGATAGAGAGCACGAAGCAGCGGGAGAGGGAGCTGCATACTGACAGAGTCGTCGCGGCCATCCGCGATCACATCATCGGGGAGAGGTTCGACCACGTGAACCTGGTCAACTCCCCGGGGCTTGGAGATATCCGGGGTTTCACCAGAAACGGCTGGGAGGCAAAGGTCTACTACACCTACGTGCTCCCGGTAAACGGGGGCGTTTTTGAGCGAATATCCAAAAATGCGCGGAGGAGCATCCGGAAGGCCGAGAAGCTGGGCATCGTGGCGGCAGAGCATTTCGATCCCGAGGGCTACTGGACGCTCACGGAGAACACTTTTTCAAAGCAGAACTCGCAGCCGCCGTTCTCCCGGCAGCACCTCATGAGCCTTCTGGAGATTGTCAGGGAGAAGGATCTCGGCGAGATGTGGGTCGCGAGGACCCCCTCAGACGAGATTGCTGCGGCCGAGATCATCGTCCGCGACGAAAAGGCGGTCCACCGCTGGTCCGCCGCCTCCGCGGAAGAGCACCTCAACACCGGAGCGGCATCACTGCTCCTCGGCGAGATCGCCGCTTCCTGTGCGGATAGGAACTGCTCCTCACTCAACCTGATGGCCGGGAACCGGGCCCACCTGAGCACGTTCATAGCAAGTTTCAACCCGGATCTTGTCCCGTACTACGGCGTCGAGCGTTGCGGGATCCGGTTCCGCCTCCTGAGAGAAATAAAGGGGATCGCCGGAGGCATGGGTTCCCGCTCCGCATAGAACACATGCAGGATGTTCTGCAATAAGGTGTACGTCGGTTTAGCACGGGCAAAACGTGAATCCGGCGGCGGAAGTTACGGTAAATACGCCCTATCCGGATGATGCAGGGATTCCAGCCGGGCATGAAAAGTATTATCAGAGCAGTCCGGTATGGTACCCCCTTCATGACGTATTCCATTGAGATGTTATCGGAGAGCAATGTTCATCGATGGGAGGAATTTAACAATCAGTCGCGGGAGGGCACGCTGTTTCACAGCATACAATGGAAGAGCGTTCTCGAGGACATACTGAACGTGAAGGCACAATACTACCTCATCGTTGAAGACCGGCGGGTCGTCGGCTTATGCCCGGGTGTCGAACAGTCAGCAGGCTTCTTCCGGGGTTTAGCCAGCATACCCTACTCGGAGTTCAACAACCTGGTGCTTGACGATTCCTTCGACACCGGCCGTTTCGATGAAGTCCTGCAGCACTTCGCAGAGAGGTATTCGTTCCTCTATTTCAATACTTATAGCCCGGCTACTCTCGACGGAATTCATCACAACGTCCTCGGCGTTGTGGAGACGGGCAACATGGTCTTGAACGTGAAACAAAAGCCGCCGGATGAGATCTGGAGCAGCTTTTCACGGAATATGCGATATAATATCCAGTTATTCGAGAAAAGAGGGTTTAAGATCAGGGAAGTGAATCAGCGCTCTGAAGTCGAGCGATTCTACCGATACTACGTGGAAAATCTGATCCATATCAAAGGGGAGATCCTGCCGTTTTCCTTCTTTGAGAGACTTCTCGAACAGTTCCCCGATCGGGTGAAGATCGCGGTCCTAGCCAACGGCGACGTATTCGCCGGCGGATGGCTGATGCTGCTCTCTCCGGAGCGAAGGTCCGCCTACTACCAGTACCTGGCCCTGAACAGGGATCTCCCGAACCAGTATACCCCAACATACCCCCTCTACTGGAACCTGGTCAACCAGGCATGGGATAACGGATACGAGACACTATCCTTCGGACGGCAGAGACTTGACCCTGAGAACCCCCGCTTCCAGAGCAAGGCGAAGTTTGGGGCAGAGCACGTACCCATCTACTCAAGAGGTCATCCCAATATTCTCCCGATCATGACACTACATGCCAAGTGAATCAATCCCATGAATGAGTGCTCATATCGCTCGTATCGGGGAGTGATCTTCTTGAACGCCTCAATCCAGCTGAAGAACC
>Ga0265294_10007187_pt1 | contig 13253 bp, 10 predicted proteins | sample MunlanPumphouse3_FD_192504 | JGI IMG/M metagenome (GOLD analysis project Ga0265294, IMG submission 192504) | Groundwater microbial communities from a municipal landfill in Southern Ontario, Canada - Pumphouse #3 | ecosystem: Environmental > Aquatic > Deep subsurface > Groundwater | place... | reverse complement strand
TCATTATAGTGTGAAACGTAGAATTTCGCTATAATCCCCCGATTAAATTTTAGACAATTATGCACTTCTTTTGAGATCCTGAATCAAGTTCAGGATGACAGAAAGATCGTCATTCCGAACTTGATTCGGAATCTAGTTTATAATTGTACAGAAGTAATTTACTATTCAATAAGGTATGGCATGCAACTAAAAGAAAAAATTACGGCGGGGGGTCGCCTCACTTTTGATGAGGCACTCTCGCTTTACGATATGGACTTTTTTGAACTCGGCGCGCTTGCCGATGCCAAACGTCAAGCGCTTCACGGCAAAAAAAGCTACTTCAACATCAACCGCCATATCAACCCCACCAATATCTGCGCCGACGTGTGCAAATTTTGCGCCTATTCGGCAAACAGAAAAAATCCAAACCCCTACACCATGAGCCACGAGCAGATTATGGAGATCGTCAAAGAGACCTCCGCACGCGGCATCAAAGAGGTGCATATCGTCTCGGCGCACAACCCCGATACGGGGCTGGAGTGGTATTTGGATATTTTTAAAAAGATCAAAACCGAATTTCCCCACCTGCACATAAAAGCGCTTACCGCCGCAGAGGTGGACTTTTTGGCGCGCCATTACGGCAAAACCTATGATGAGATTCTCGATCTTATGGTTGCTTACGGGGTCGATTCTATGCCCGGAGGGGGCGCGGAGATATTTGATGAGGGGGTGCGCGAGTATATCTGCAAAGGCAAAGTTACCTCGCAGCAGTGGCTCGATATCCACCGCAAATGGCATGAACGCGGCAGAAAAAGCAACGTTACGATGCTCTTTGGGCATGTCGAGAGCCGTGCACACCGTATCGACCATATGATGCGCATCCGCGATTTGCAAGATGAAACACACGGGTTTAACTGCTTTATCCCGCTTGTGTACCAAACCGAAAACAACTATCTTAAAATCGAAGCGCCCATCACCGCCAACGAGATTTTGCGTACTATGGCGATAGCCCGTATCGTGCTTGACAACATGCCAAACATCAAAGCCTACTGGGTTACCTCGACGGTGAATCTCGCTCTTGTAGCCCAAGAGTTCGGGGCAAACGATCTTGACGGCACCATCGAGAAAGAATCGATCAACTCTGCCGCGGGAGCCAAAAGCGCCAACGGAATCGATCTTGAGGAGTTTGTAGGGCTTATCAAAAATTCGGGTTTTATCCCCGTAGAGCGCGACAGCGTTTATAACGAAATTAAAGTTTGGTGATAACAAAAACATATTTTGTTTTTATGAAAAATTGTACTACAATAACGAAATTTTACGCGTAGAGGTCGTATGAGATTTTTCCTTTTTGTTCTCTTTTTGTCTCTTACGGTTGCAAGCGCTTCGGAACTTGATGCGCTCTTGGATGCGTACGAAAAAGAGAGCGAAAAATCACTCAAGAGCGTCGATGAAAAACTCGGGCACGTGTTTATCTACTCCCAAGAAGATATCCGCCTTATGCAGTACCAAAGGCTCGGCGATATTTTAAAAGAGCTTCCTCTTATCAACTACAACACCAACCGCTACGGCACCCCGAGCCTCTCTTTGGCGGGAAGCAAAACGACGGTGAGCGGCTTTTTCCGCTTTTTCCTCAACGACCAAGAGATCAGCTCCGCCTACACCCAATCGCCGTTTTTAAACTGGGGCGATCTCCCTTTGGATTTTGTGGAATCGGTTGAGGTGTATTACGGCGACAGCTCTTTTGCGCTTGGCAACGACACGGGAATCTACTTTATCCGCATCTATACCAAAAAAGCGCATAGAGAAAACGGCGGGGAGCTTGTGGGGCGCGTTTTAACGACGGGTTCGAACTCCCAGTCGCTGCTGCACTCTTTTACCCTTGAAAACGGCTGGTCGTATATGGCATTTTTTAACCGCGATAAAATATGCTGGGATCAAGAGTATAAAAACAAAACCCTTAACAACGACTCTACGCGCCGCTATGCCTACCTTGATCTCTCCAAAGAAAACACTTCGATCCGTTTAGGCTACAGCGACCTAAAAAAAGAGCCTTATATGGGGCTTGCGCTCGACGTGGCGCCTGATGAGGGGGAGTTCCGTTCGCGCGATGCTTTTATAAATATATCTCATGCGTTTTTACAAGATCGCTCCCTTTCGACGCGCTTTTCCTACAGTCGCAACGATTTGAAGTACGAGGAGCAAAACCCCGAGGGGATAGGCTTGCTCCCCGTGATCGACTGGAGCTCCCCGCCTACGACGATTCCCAAAGCTTTTAGCGAGGATGTTACCTTTAGTAAGCTCGATGCTTACGTGGCGAAAAACTTCTCTCTTGCTTCACATGCCATACTTGCCGCGCTCAATTTTTCTCAAAAAACATACGATCTCAATGCGCGTCAAAGTACAAATTTTTTAAATCAAACTACCTACGATACGAAATACCACGACTTCGACAAAGAGCGGGTCTACTCTTTTTTACTTCAAGATGCTTACGCCGTGCGCGACGATTTGACTTTGGTTGCCAATGCAAAAATCGACCGCTACGAAAGGGAGGGGTTTTTAGAGGATTCCACCGAGTATCTTCTGCGCGCGGGGGGTATCTACACCCCGAACGAACTCTTGGGTTTTAAAACTTTTTATACCCAAACTTATATCCCCCCTTCGTTTTTCAATATCGATATGGCGGATGTAAACAACAAACAGATGGAGTCGCAAAAGTACAAGTTTTTTACCTTCGAGGGGGTTGCGGCGGTAGAAAATTCAAAACTGAGCCTTATGTACAATCGCGGAACTATCGATGATTTTGTATACTTCACCCCCGTAGGGTTTATCAACGTTGGGTGGCAGATTCGCGTACAAAGCCTGACATTACAGTATGAGCATAAGTTCACCCCGAGCGACACCTTTAAAATGAACTATTTTGTCTCAAAACTTAGCGAAACGATCAACAACTCCGACCGCGGCGGTATGGCAAAATATATGGGCAGCTACGGCGATTTCTCCTATTTTACTTCGTTGGTGTATCGCAACGGATTTAGCTACTACGAAGCCAAAGCGGACGATAGTTTTGATCTTTCACTCGGTCTAGGATACAGCCCTACAAAAGATTTGCAACTGCAAATCAAAGGGGAGAATCTGCTCGACGACGGAAGGATGTCGGTGTTTCAAGAGGGGATCGGCGGCGAAAATTTTACCCTTAACGACGATGAGCGGCGCGTAAGCTTTAGCGCAAAGTGGGTGTTTTGATGCGTGCGTTTATTCTTCTCATGGCATGTGCGGTTTTTTCGTTTGCAAATCAGTACACCTTTATGCTCAAACCCTACACTAAAGAGCTAGAACTCGAAGCCAAAATCATCGCAAAAATCGCTTCAAAAAGTACGGATGATGCAGTACGGCTTTATATCCCCGAGATAACGGAAGATGAAGTGCAGGTGTACAAAGAATATTTTACGCTGGTGCAAGATTGCAGGGATGCAAACTTTGTTTTCATCAAACGCGGCGCCAAAATCGATGAGGTGTGTAAAAACAAAGAAAGGCTGTTTTTTACCAACAACTACAGAAAACTCTTAAACGACTCTACCTACTTCGGCGCGTTTTTTTGGAACAAAAGCCGCCCCAACATCGTGTTTATCAAAGAGCGTCTGGAAACCTATTCGGTTTCGCTCCCCAAAGAGTACGAAAAATTCGTAGAGGATTTTTAATTGAAAAACAGGTTTTTTATTAAAAATCCCCTCTACCTTATCCTTTCCACGATAATGACCGTTGTTTTGTTGGGCGCTCTTTTTTATGCGACGCTCAAGCTTGAACACAGAATCGCCAAACAGATGATGGAGATATCGACCTCCGATATTTTGCATATTATCGACAACAACGCCCGCGCGCTCGAAGCGGTGCTTGAGCCTAGAACTCCTTACGTGGAGCAGATTGAGGCACAAAAAGATGTTTTAGAGAGGCTTGAACGCACTCTCGGGACGTTTTTGACCGCGAATATCAAACATGCCTATCTTTTGTACAGAGACAAAAACGGAATTTTCCGCTTTATCGCCGACGGCGCGCGCGGAGAGGAACGGGGGATGCTGCACCAAAAATTCGACATCGACAACCCCCGCTGGCTCGAGGTGTACGAGACGAAAAAACCGCTGTTGATCGAGAACAAACTTTTGCAGAGTCTCTCGCTGACCTATCTCGTGCCGATTTTGCAGTACAAAGAGGTCTCTATGGTGATGGCGGTCGATTTCTCCATCAAAAAAGTGGAAAATATCAACAATATTCTTCTTTTGATGCAAAACGGTTTGGTTGCCATTATCGTGATCGTGCTCGTTTTTTTGGTGCTTCTTTCGGTGCAGACTTTCCGCTATTTGGCGGTAAAGAAAAAAGCGTATCTCGACAAGCTTACGGGGGTGTATAACCGCAACTATCTTCAAGAATCGCAAGATTTTATCAACCTGCACGATTATGTTTTGGCAACCTTGGATATCGACAACTTTAAGGTAATCAACGATACCTACGGGCACGACACGGGGGACTTGGTTTTAAGGCATGTAGCCAACACGGTGAGCATGAGCACGCGTGCGCATGAGGATATCGTGATCCGCTACGGCGGGGAGGAGTTTATCGTTTTGGCAAAAACAAAACGGGACGATACGATGGGTGCACTTAACGTAATCGAGAGAGTGTTTAAAAATATTCAAGAAACCCCTTTTTGGCTCTCCAAAGAGGAGCCGCTTTACGTCACCGTCTCGATCGGGGTTAACCTCTCTCCGTATAAATCCAGAACCTTCCAAGAGGCTTTTAAACTTGCCGATATTTCTCTCTACCATGCCAAGAATAAAGGGCGCAACCGTATCGAAATCTACAACGAGCAGGAGGAGAGCGGCGATTCGCTTCATATGTCTATAAACGATATAAAGGAAGCGATTGAAGAGAATAGAGTCGTGTGTTACTACCAAAAGATCGTCGATAACACGACGCAAGAGATTTCCCACTACGAAGCGCTTTTGCGTATTCAAGAAAAAGACGGCACGATCGTCACCCCCGATAAAATTTTGCCGATGATTCAAGGGACGTTTTTGCTTCGTAACATCACAAAAAGCGTGCTTGCCATCTGCCATGCGAAACTTCAAGAGGACAAAGAGATCAAAATCAACGTCAATCTCAACCCCAAAGATATCGTCAACGACGCCGTGCTCGCACTTTTGCAAAACTATGCCGCCGAGGAGGGAATTAGCACGAGGTTGGGGCTTGAGTTGGTTGAGAGCGAAGATATTTTCCGCTCCGAAGATGCCAAGAAAAACCTTTTGATGCTTAAAAATCTGGGGTATAAAATTTTTATAGACGATTTTGGAAGCGGCTACTCCAATTTTATCTATCTTACGCAGATTAAAACCGACTATATTAAAATAGACGGCAGTATCATCAAAAATATTTTGGACGATAAAATCTCGTACCTTTTGGTTAAAAGCATCGTCTCTTTTGCCAAAGAAGCCAACATCAAAGTGATCGCCGAATACGTAAGCAGCCAAGAGATTTACGAGAAGGTCACGTTGCTCGGTATCGACTACTCCCAAGGGTTTTATTTCTCCGTTCCAAAGCCGCTTTAAAATATTTACTTTTTATCATTGCACGTTTGGGGCAAAAGTTAGACCCTGAATCTAGTTCAGGGTGACAAAAAATGGTGTATTCCGTCATTCCGTGCTTGACACGGAATCTCATTTGTTGTTTTAAAAGAAAATGTGTTGCTCTAAAGGGCTACTTCTAAGATTAAAAGAAGCTACAACGTACTACAATTAAGCATATTCCACCAAAAAAGAGAGTACGCATGAAATACAAGGATAACTTCAATCCGACGGTCTCAAACAACAGTGTTTTTAACGATATTTTAGAGGAAAAAGAGAGCGGGGTGATCGGCTACTACGATCTGGTGCACCAAGATACGAGCGAGTTTAAAGAGTTTGCCAAAACGGTCAAACAAAAAAATATCGTCGTTATCGGCATCGGGGGGAGCACTCTTGGAACCTATGCAATTTACAAATTTTTAAAACACTCCAAAAAACTTGAAAAACACCTCTTTTTTATGGAGACCACTGACCCCATCGACATTAAATCGAAAATCGAGCAGATCGATCTAAACGACACGATGTTTATCGTGATCTCCAAATCGGGTACGACGGTGGAGACCGTTTCTATCTTTAAGTACATCAACTCTTTGGTCAAATGCGACAAAAACAACACGGTCGTTATTACCGAAACCGACTCCAAACTCAACGCCTACGCCGTAGCAAACGGTATGCGCAGTTTTGAAGTACCCAAAAACGTCGGGGGGCGTTTTTCAGTTTTTTGCGCGGTGGGGCTTGTGCCGCTAGCCATTGTCGGGATCGACATAGACGAACTTTTGGCAGGGGCGAAATGTGTCCACGATTCGTTCTTTGCAAAAACGCAGCATTACAAAAAGATCATGAAAAAAGGGCGTTTTTTAGTCGAATACAAACACAAATACAACATTAACGTCGTCTTTACCTACTCTTCGCGCATGGAGGGATTCAACAAATGGTACGTGCAGCTTTGGGGGGAATCTCTAGGAAAAATCGACATCAACAAGACCAACCAAGGGCTCACCCCCGTCGGGATCACGGGACCAATCGATCAGCACTCCTTTTTACAGCTTATTATGGAGGGCAAGCGCGATAAAACGATCACGGTCGTCAAAGTGGAAGATTTCGACAACCATCTCAAAATCCCTCAAGTCACTCTTGCAGGTTTGGAGGAGCTTGATTATCTTGACGGCTTGGAGTTTTCAAAACTTATCAACATGCAAGCCGATGCGACCATAGAGGCTATCAACGCGCTTCAAGACGTGCCGTGCGACGTGCTTATCATCGACTCGATCGATGAGCACTCCATAGCGAGCCTCATGTACGAATACGAACTCCTCACCTCGGTGTGTGCCAAGTTTATGTACATCAACGCCTACGACCAGCCCGGCGTAGAAGCAGGTAAAATCATCCTCAAAAATAAATTTAAATCCTAACTTTCATGGCATGTAGCTTCTTACATGCCACATGCCAAGCAACTCCTCTAACTCCCCTTTCATATTTCAAAATGCAATATTTTTTAGTAAGAATAATTTTTTTTGTTAGTATTGATGCAGTAAATAAGAGGATTTAAACATGAAAAATGCACCAACTAATGCAAATATGGTTGTCTACAACGACGGGGAACTAGAGTTAAATGTTTCCGTAGAAAACGAAACGGTGTGGCTTAATAGAAATCAGATGGCAGAGCTTTTTGGAAGAGATGTGAAAACTTTAGGAAAACACATAGGCAATGTTTTTAGCGATGGAGAGCTAGAACAATTTTCAACTGTCGCAAAATTTGCGACAGTTCAGATTGAAGGAGACAGAGAAGTTACAAGAGAGATCGAATACTACAATTTAGATGTTATCATTTCGGTTGGCTACCGAGTTAAGTCTGCAAAAGGGGTGAAATTCAGACAATGGGCGACATCCGTGCTCAAAAGCTACATCCAAAACGGCTATGCGATTAACTCCGAAAAGATCACGCATCAAAGATTTAAAGAACTTGAAAACGAGGTGTCGCTTTTAAAATCACAAGTGACAAATATTTCAAAAGGTCTTGAAAATAGTTCCATACAGCCAAAGCACGGTATTTTTTACGACGGACAAATGTATGACGCGTATGCTTTTGTCAACGATTTGTTAAAAAGTGCAAAAAAAGAAGTGGTGCTGATAGACAACTACATCGATGAGACGGCTTTTACACTTTTTAGCAAATATCCGAATTTAAAAATCAAGATTTACACACATGTCATATCAAAACAGCTTGCATTAGATTTTCAAAAATACAATGCGCAATATAAAAACATCGAGCTTAAAGAGTTCAAAAAAGCTCACGATAGATTTTTGATACTTGATAGCACGCAAATGTATCACATCGGAGCAAGTTTGAAAGATTTAGGCAAAAAATGGTTTGCGTTTTCAAAGTTTGAGATGGACACTTTGGAGGTTTTAGGGAGGCTGAAATGATCTCTGGGAATGCAGATTTGCATCAACGATTTAGATGTCAGCACTTTCTCACAGATGAGGCTTCAGCCTCATTTTTGCGGCATAGAAGCATTTGTAGTTTTATATGAGGCTCAAGCCTCATCCGTAAAGATATTTTTATGGCATGTGGCTTTTTACATGCCACATGCCAAGCACTTACTCCAACTCTTGCAGCTTCTCCTCGTATTCGCTCTCTATCGTCTCTAACTCTTCATGGAGAATCTCAAGGCGCTCGAATTTCTCTTCCACTTTTTTCTCTTTCTCGGCGACGGTTTTGGAGAGCTCCATCACTTTGGAACTCTCTAGCGCGTTGGAGGCTTTTATGAGCGCTTCGTGGTCGCATTTTAGCGACTCTTCTAGCTGCATAATCTCGTTTTCGAGTTTTTCAAGCTCTTTTTTTAGAGGCGAAGTGCGTTTGCTGCGCTCCCCGATAAGCGCGGCGCGGAGCTTTTTGCTCTCTTGTTTGTTGTTTTTCGCAGCGGCTTTTGGTGCGGGGGTTTCCTCTTCTTCTTCCCAGCCGATTTTTTCCAAAAACATATCGTAGCCCCCGTCGAAAAGTTCCGCACCGTTTTTGGTAAAGACGATGAGCCTATCGGCGGTTCGGCGCAAAAGCTCTTCGGAGTGGGTAACGATAATCACGGAACCCTCAAAACGCTCGATTGCTTCTATGAGCGATTCGATCGACTCCATGTCGAGGTGGTTGGTCGGTTCATCCAAAAAGAGCAGGTTTACTTCGCGTGCCAAAATCTGCCCCAGCATCACGCGGCTTTTTTCTCCCCCCGAGAGGAGAGAGACTTTTTTATCGGCGTCGTCGCCGCTAAACATCATCGCCCCGCAGATGGCGCGCACGCTTGCGTAGGGGAGTTTGGGGTTGGCACGGTAGATTTCGTCGGTGACGCTGTTTGTAAGCTCTAAGCGGTTGATATTGGTTTGTCCAAAGTGGGCAAACGTCGTGGCGGGATGGGTGCGGATAGTGCCGCTAAGGGGGGTTAGCTCCCCCGCTATGGTGTTGAGCAGGGTCGATTTTCCTTTGCCGTTTTTCCCGATAATAGCCAAACACTCCCCCTTGGCAAGGGCAAACGAGATGTTTTGAAAGAGGATATTGTCGCTAGTGTAGCCAAAACTAAGATCGCTCACCTCCAAAAGAATCTTCGCGGGGGTCTCTTTGTAGTTAAAATCAAACGAGAGGGAGGCATCGTGGACGAGGGTGTCCATCTCTTCCATCTTCTCCAAAAGTTTCATTTTTGACTGCGCCAAAGCCGCGGTGGAGGCGCGCACCTTGTTTTTTGCTATGAACTCCTCAAGCTCTTTGCGCTTTCTCTCTTGGGAGAGGCGCTCTTTTTCGTAGAGTTCGTCGTTGGCATGTAGCTGCGCGTAAAACTTGCGGCTATTTCCTTGGATCATAAAAAGGTTTTTGCGCACAATCCCCATGGTGTGGGTGGTGACGCTGTCCATAAAATCGCGGTCGTGGGTGATAAGAATCACCTCCCCCTCAAAGCTTTTTAAAAAGGTGCGCAACCATCTAAGCGAGGGGATGTCGAGGTAGTTGGTGGGTTCGTCCAAAAGGAGCAGGTTGGGTTTGGCGATAAGGAGTTTTGCCAGATTAAGGCGAATCTGGTAGCCGCCCGAAAAATCGTGCGGGCTTTTTTGCAAATCCTCATGGCTAAACCCCAAACCGAAGAGAATCTTCTCCACTTTGTAGATGTCGTAACGCTCCTCTTCGCTAAGGCTAAGGGCGACCTCTTCGACGATGGTGGGTTCGCTAAAGAGAAGGTGCTGTCTGAGTGCTCCGATTTTGTACCCTTTGGGGATGATTACCTCGCCGCTCTCAAAATGCTCTTCGCCGAGGATAATCTTAAAAAGGGTCGATTTGCCGCTTCCGTTGCGTCCTACCAAACCGACGCGATTGCCGGCGTTTAGTTTGAAATTAAGATTGGAAAAAAGCTCACGCGAAGCAAAATTTTTGGAGAGGTTAAGAAGCTGGATCATGAGGGACTCTTTAGAATTTTTCGCGAATTATAGCAGTTTTGGCGCGCGGGTTTGCTATTTGGCGTTGTCCTCGTCGTAAAGCTCCAAAAATTCGTTTGCCAAATACTCGATCGACTCGATAGTGTCGGCATAAGGTTCTTGGGTGTCGATAAGGTCGCTTGAGTGGTAAGTAAAAGCAAGGGTTCCCACCTGCTCTTTACGTCGGGTTTGCACCTCTTCGCCGATGACGAACTGCGTATGGACTACAAAGGTTTCTTCCACCTTAAACGTATCGATTTTTATCATAAGCGTGTTGGCGTCTTGTTTGTCAAATTCGATGCCGTGGGCTTGGAGTTTTTTTGCCACGCTCTCTTTGATCTTTGCCTCTTCCTCTTGGGGGATAAAATCGGTTTTGTTGATAAGAACGATACGGAGATTTTGAAGGTTGTCTAACGTAAAAGGGAGAGACCCAAAAAGGGTGCTACATGCCAAGAGAAGGGGGAGAAACAGTTTCATTTGTGCTCTTTTGCAAAGGTTGTTTTGATCTCGTTTAAAAGATTTGCATAGTCGTTTAGTTTGACGTAGCCCATCGACTCGTAAAAATATTTCTCCTCTTTGGGATCGATAAAATAAACGGTAGGGATGCGGGGTGCGTTGTAAAGGGCAGGGTAGGTTCCCTCGTCGTGTTTGCGGTCGATAATAAGGGGGATAAAATTTTGCGCCACATCAAAAGCGATACGTTGCTGCGAGAGGGTTTTTCTCTCAAACTTTCTGCACCACGGGCAGGTATCGCCCACGACTACGAGCATCAAAGGTTTGTTCTCTTTTTTCGCTTGTGCAAGGGCTTTGGCGTAATCACGTTCGTACCCCATATTTTGGGCAAATTCGTCGATGTGTGCTCCGTAGAGGGAGGAGAGAAAAAGGGTGATAAAAAGAAAAAGTTTCATGCCGTGCCTTTACGCGAAGTAATTTCGTGATTATACATCAAGAACACTAACAAAATCTAATGCTACTCTAAGAGATTTAGAGTAAAATATCGCAAAAAAGAGCAAGTAAGGGGTACTTTTGAGCATCTACCGCGAGTACGACATCCGAGGGATTTTTGAAAAAGAGTTAAATAAAGAGAGCGTGACGCGTATCGGTTACGTACTAGGCTCAAAAATCAAAGGGGAATACGTGGCAATCGGCTACGATGCCAGAAGCCACTCTCCCGTTTTGTTCGGTTACCTTGTCGAGGGGCTTTGTGCGGCGGGGAAAAAAGTGCTCGATATGGGGTTGGTTCCCACCCCCGTAAACTACTTTGCAAACTACAAAGAGTGGGCTGGAGTAACCCCTAGCGCGTCGGTGATGATTACGGGTTCGCATAACCCGAGCGAATACAACGGCTTTAAAATCACGGTGGAGAAAAAACCGTTTTTCGGCGAGGATATTTACGCTCTGGGACGCGAATGCGAAGCGATGGAAACGACGCCGCATGCCAAAGAGAAAAACGTGACAAAAATCGATGCGCTGGGTGCGTATATCGATTTTATGAGCGCGGAGTTTGCACACTTGCGCGGGATGCAAACGCGTATCGTTTACGACTGCGGCAACGGGGTTGCAGGGGTCGCCATCGAGGAGATTTTTAACCGTTTAGGGCTACATGCCAAGGGGATCTACGTAAACCCCGACGGAACCTTTCCCAACCACCATCCCGACCCCTCCGAAGAGCATAACCTCGAAGATATTAAAAAGCTTCTTGCAAAAGAGGGCGACATCGCTTTTGCGTACGACGGAGACGGCGACAGGATCGCGGTACTCACACATGCCAACAACATCAAAGGGGATATGATGGCGCTTTTGTACGCCATGAAGATGCAAAACCCCACGATTGTCGGCGAGGTGAAATGCTCTGCTCTGATGTACGACGAGCTTGAGCGCCGCGGCGCAAAAACCGTGATGTACAAAACAGGGCACTCCAATATCAAAGTAAAAATGCAGGAGATAGGCGCCGACTTGGCATGTGAAGTAAGCGGGCATATCTTTTTTAAAGACCGCTATTTCGGCTACGACGATGCGATCTATGCGACGTTTCGTATGCTCGAACTTTTACGCGAGGGGGTCGATCTCGACGCAGAACTTGCACGCCTGCCGCGCGTACATGCCACCGAAGAGATAAAAGTGCCCACCACCGAAAAAGCAAAATTCGCACTGATGGAACAGATCAAAAAATCGCTCCAAAATCCTCCGAGTTATTTACCTAAAATCACGAAGATTATCGACGTGGACGGGGTGCGTATCCATTTTGAACACGGTTGGGGATTGGTGCGTGCTAGCAACACCACCCCCGTGCTCGTAACCCGCTTTGAAGCAAACGACGCACCGCAGGCAAAAATCTACGAAGATGCGATTAACCGCCTTATCGCGGATGCCAAAGCGAAGGCGGAGTAGAAAATGGGCGTTTTACAAAAAGTTTTTCTTTTGCTTCTTATGGCATGTGCCTCGGTGATCGGGGCGGAGAAAAAACAGTTTGTAATCGCCTTCGCACAAGACAATATGGCAAACGACTTTAGAAAAGCGCAGGTGCTTCAAGCCAAAGAAGCAGCCGCAAAATACCCTAACGTTTTGTTTCTTTACTCCGATGCAAAAGCCAAAACATCGCTTCTAATCCGCCATATCGAGCAGTTTATCGCCGAAGGAGCGGATGCGCTGATCGTGGGGACAAACCATTCCGATCTTGTGGTGCCTGCTATCGAGCGTGCACATGAAAAGGGGATTGCGGTGGTGATCGTCGATAGGGGCGTTAACACCGATCGCTACGGCTGTTTTATCCATTCAAACAACAAAGAGATCGGGCGGATAGCGGCGCGCTATCTCGAAACGAAGCTTCCCAAAAACGGTACGGTTTTGATGCTTCAGGGGCTCGAAAATAACGATGTTGCCGATGCAAGAGAGGAGGGGTTTGCTGAAGTGATCGAAAAACATCCCCGCATCAAAGTGATCAAACGTCGCGGCAACTACCTTCGTAAAGATACCATCCTTGCGATGGAAGCGCTTCATAAAGAGGGGGTTCTTTATGATGCTATCTATTCCCACAGCGACAGCATGCTCAGCGGCGTGCGCACCTTTTATGCGCGCCACGGGCTTGATATAAAAAAGGTGCCGACGGTAGGGGTAGATTACACCGCCGAAGCGCGCGAAGCGATCAAAAATGGGGAGCAAAGCGCTACGGTACTTTTCCCTTTGGCAGGCAAAGAAGCAGTGCAAACG
>Ga0265294_10007185_pt1 | contig 13257 bp, 11 predicted proteins | sample MunlanPumphouse3_FD_192504 | JGI IMG/M metagenome (GOLD analysis project Ga0265294, IMG submission 192504) | Groundwater microbial communities from a municipal landfill in Southern Ontario, Canada - Pumphouse #3 | ecosystem: Environmental > Aquatic > Deep subsurface > Groundwater | place... | reverse complement strand
TTTTTTTTATGCAAACGATTGCATTTTACTTAAAACGATATACTATGAGTAAAAAGTTTATCTGGTAGTTATGGTATAGGTTACTTTTGCGCTATAAACTGTTTCCACCCCGTCTGCTTTGACATATTTGTCGATATACTTATTTGCCGATCCGGCAATCCTGTTATCGTAAGTAACATTGTATTTGAGGTCTTTCCCTCCTTCTTCAGACTCAATGATGGAAGAAGGGGTCACAGATAGTGCTGCCTCAGTGTATATGGTATGGGGTCCGCTGTTGGAACCGTTTCCGGCTCTGACAATAACATCGGCCAGTGATATAACCTCACTACCCTCCACCCGCTTGAAGTGATCATCACCGGCTGCTACCGAAACCTGGAAGCCGCCGCTGCTGAACACGGTGAGATGATCGCCATGTGTGACCGATACTCCGTTCTCATAATCTTCGGGGGTGGCATACACCAGATCAGTAGTTTTTTGAGAGCTTTGTACTGCAATCGTCTGCACCGGAAGAAACCGGATATTCACGACGACAGCACCGGAATGCGACTGCGCACCAGCATCTACCGAGAGCATTATGCTTACAAGCAGAATCGATATGGTTATCAGAATATTCAAAAAAACCTTCCCTTCTTTTAAATATTATCTTCCAAGTGGTAAATTTAGAGAATAACTTTATTAAATGCAAGTAAAATTAGATATTTTTTTACGAAAATTTTGTCTTTCCATCAACTAATTAGAAATTAAAGACAAGTCAGGAAAAAAGTTTGTCAGTCCGGAGAATCAAATCAATTGAAAAACGCGTCACCGGCAGCGAAAAATGGTGGAACGGAAACATAGACACCTTCCCAAATCCATTCAGCAAACTACTGTAGTAGGGTAGGCTTTGTCGAAAGCAACATGTTGCCCGTTAACAGATCAAAGTAACGATTACAGTCGCATTGCATCGTCAAAAGGTCGAACTGTTCTCGAGGAAGAATTTTCATGACTTCGTTGCTTACCGGCTGGCCGACTAAATGCTTTTTTGTATCTTTGTTGAATTTTGTTGAGCAAAACAAACTGACAACATCGGGACGAAACCGTGCGGCATAACCCCGATATTCTGAAATTTTATCCGGTCAGTAGTGAATAAAAACAGGAAGAAATGAATTTCAACATCAATTTTTTCAACAACTTATTCAGAGCTTTAAGGAATAAAAATTACCGGCTGTTTTTTTATGGACAAAGCCTATCTTTGCTTGGCACATGGATTCAACAAGTAGCTTTAAGCTGGTTAATTTATAGCGTAACAAATTCTGCATTTCTTCTGGGATTTGTGATGTTTGCCGGTCAACTGCCTACTTTTTTAATTGCACCATTTGCAGGTGTCTTCGCGGATCGGTATGACAAGCATAAAATTATTATCATCACGCAGGTTGTATCAATGCTTCAGGCCATATTATTAGCCATATTTGTGTTGACGAATAATATCAATATCAGTGTTTTAATTATTTTAAATATTTTACTGGGTATTGCAAATTCATTCGATATACCTACACGACAGTCGTTTGTGATTCAAATGGTTGAACACAAAGAAGACCTGCCAAATGCAATTGCGTTGAATTCATCAATTGTGAATGGTTCAAGATTAATTGGTCCAGCTATTGCTGGAATTTTAGTAGCATCTTTGGGTGAAGGAATCTGTTTTTTAATCAATGCAATAAGTTTTGTTTTCGTGATCATATCTTTAGCTTTAATGAAAGTCAAGAAAGAAGAAAATGTAGATCATGAAAATGGTTCAATCCTTAAACAATTAAAAGAAGGTTATCATTATTCTTTTGGATTTCTACCAATTAGATCTGTGATATTATTATTAGCAGCCGTAAGTTTATTTGGGAATCCATATATGGTTCTTCTACCCGTTTTTGCAAAAAATATATTGAATGGCGATGCAACGACCTTGGGGTATTTAAATTCCGCAGTTGGATTAGGCGCATTGAGTGCAGCCTTATATTGAGCGTCACGAAAAAGTACACTTGGTTTGGGAAAAATAATTGCAACAACCACTTTTATTTTTGCTCTATCACTGATCTCATTTTCATTTTCAAAAACATTCCCACTCTCATTCATCATTCTATTATTTTGTGGATTTGGAATGATGATGCAGACTGCCGGAAGCAATACGATTTTGCAAACTTTATCGAATGATGATATGCGCGGAAGGGTCATGAGTTTCTATACCGTTGCATTTAGAGGTATGGCTCCATTTGGAAGTCTCTGGGCCGGAACATTTGCTGATAATTTTGGAGCACCTTTAACAGTATTGATAAGTGGAATAGTTTGTTTGGGAGCAGGAATTCTTTTCTTTAAAAATCTTAAAATTATCAGAATAGCCGCAAAACCAATCTATCAACAGAAAGGACTAATACCTGAAGCAGCAAAAGGAGTGCAGGTTGCTTCTAATTTAAGCTTACCGCCTGAAAATTAAGTCTGCTAGGACATATTTGTCGATATATACCAATCCCGAATCAAATCAATGGGGAAAAAGTTACACCGGCAACGAAAAATGGTCAAAGGGAAACGTAAACTTTATCTCCCTGGTGATTGAACTTAACCGGGGCAATTTTTTGCAGTTCCACCAATATTTCGTCAATGGTGGTCTGTTTTGTGGTGAGGGTGTAGCTATAGGTCAGTGCCTCGTCGTTGAGCAGGTTGAACTCCACATTGTACCTCCGCTCTAACACGCTGATAACCTCAGCCAGCGGGGAATCGTAGAAATAGAGCACGTTGTCCTTCCAGAGTGAGACGTTGGAAGGATGCATCAGGTTGGTCACCACCAGCCGCCCGGTGATCTTGTCATACTCCGCCTGTTGCCCGGGTGAGAGGGTATAGCCGTTGTGCTGAGTGTGGAAAGCGATGCTCCCCTCATCAAGCGTCACCCGGATCTTATCGCTCTCACGGTAGGAGTTGACGTTGAAAGAGGTACCCAACACCTCGACCGTTGTGTTCTGTGAATGCACCTCGAACGGTCTGCGTTTGTTCTCCTTCACGTTAAAGTAGGCTTCTCCATCGAGCCACACTTCACGCCGCAACCATCCGAAGCGTTCCGGATAACGAATACGGGTGTCGGCATTGAGGTACACCTCGGTACCGTCCTGAAAGAAGATGCGGGCATCCTCCCCTTTGGGCACATACAACTCAGTATAGGTGGTTCCTTCAAAAAGAGATGTGCGGCTATTGACATACCAGCCAATTCCTACAACCAATATAAACGGGAGGAGCACTGCAGCGATGCGGAGTGAGAGCTTACGGATATGGCTGAGCCTGATTTTTCGTTCGATGCGGGTGAAGAGGAGATCGGACTGTAGCGGAGTAAAAGACTGACCGGTATTAGGATCTCCCTCCATCAGATAGGCATCCCGATCAATCATATCAGAAAGATATTGCTGTCCTTCGATGGAATCGGAAAACCAATCGACCACCTCCCTCGCTTCACGTTTCGAAGCGTTCTCGGCAATCACCTTCTTCACTATGTCATTCACTCTCCTCTGCATGCAGCACTTTTTTGTTAGACACCTTTCCTGGCAAAAGATATGAGTTGTTTCTCCATTATTTAAAGTAAAATCATCTTAACCTTGTGAAAATAGCTTCTAAGCAGCTTGAGTGACTCCTGGTAGTGCGATTTCACTGTGTGTACTGAGACACCCATCTTCTCGGCGATCTGCTGGTTGCTGTCGTCGGTCTCCAGCTTACGCCGGCAGACCTCCTTTTTCTGCGGCGGCAGCAGATCGATACCCCGGTAAAGCAACTCTTTCATCTGTCGTTCCTCCATGGTCCTGAGAATATCCTCCTCTTCCGGCATGTCGAACTGTGCCTGCTCGTAGCTGAGCGTCACCTTTGTCTTGTTGTCGCGGATGTAGTTGAGGATATAATTCTTGGTCATGGTGTAGAGGTAGTTCTTCAGGTTCACCTCTATATGGATGTCGCGGGTACTCTCCCAGAGCTTCACGAAGACATGCTGTACCGCATCCTCTGCCAGGTGGGTGTTCTTGAGGTACTTCATCGCCAGCGCATAGAGATAACGATGATACTTACAGTATATCATCGAGAAAGCCTCCTTATCTCTTTTTCTTAGAAGGATAAAGAGGGTATGATCTTCGTTGCCGGTGTATTCCGGAAGCGTTTTTTTCATGGAACGATGCTCCTTAAGGGGGCAAAGATAGGCAAATAGGTGAAATATGCTTTAGGTACGGAACATTTTAACGATTCGGTTGATGCCCGCCAACAGCAGATCAACCTCCTCATGGGTGTTGTAGAAGGCGAAGGAAGCGCGCACGGTACCCTCCACACCCAGCACCCGCATCAGCGGCTCGGCGCAATGGTGGCCGGTGCGCACGGCGATACCCATCCGGTCGAGGAGCGTGCCCATATCGTAGGGGTGGATCCCATTCACCAGGAAGGAGATCACGCTGCTCTTCTCAGCAGCCCTGCCGATGATCCGCAGTCCGTCGATGGTCAACAGCTTTTCCGTGGCATAGCTGAGCAGTTCATGCTCATAAGCAGCTATATTTTCAATTCCGATGGCTGTGATATAGCGGAGTGCTTCTGCCAGAGCAGCGGTGCCCACATAGTCGGGAGTGCCCGCCTCGAACTTATAGGGAAGGGTGTTGTAGGTTGTCTTTTCGAACGATACAGTGGAGATCATCTCACCACCACCCTGGTAGGGCGGAAGGGCGTTGAGCCACTTTTCCTTGCCATAGAGGACCCCCACACCGGTAGGTCCATAGATCTTATGAGAGGAGAAGACCAGGAAGTCGCAATTGAGCGACTGCACATCCACTTTTGAATGCTGCACGCTCTGGGCGGCGTCGATCAATACCGGCACCTCCTGCCGATGGGCGATCTCGATGATCTCTCTGATCGGGTTGATCGTCCCCAGCACATTTGAGATATGGGTGACGGCGATCAGCTTCGTGCGGGGAGTGATCAGCTGCTCCAGTTCGCTAAGCAGCAGCTCTCCCTGTTCATTGATAGGTGCCACCCGCAGTTTGAGCCCCAACCGCTCCGCCTGCATCTGCCAGGGAACGATATTGGAGTGGTGCTCCATGGCGCTGATCAGGATCTCATCTCCTTCACTACAAAAGGTGTTACAGAAGGAGGATGCCACCAGGTTGATCGACTCGGTGGCACCGCGGGTGAAAACAATCTCGTTGGGTGAGACAGCGTTGATAAACTGCTGCACCACCTTGCGGGAGGCCTCGTGCACTTCGGTGGCCTCCTGGCTGAGGAAGTGCACACCACGGTGCACATTGGCATTCACCGAGGTGTACATCTCAGTGATCTTATCGATCACGCATTGCGGTTTCTGCGTGGTGGCCGCGTTATCGAGGTATACCAACCGCTTCCCGTAGACCTCGCGACCAAGGATCGGGAAGTCGGCACGCAATTTATTGATATCGATCTGTTTCAACATATAAAGCGGTTAGCGGTTAGCTACGAATCATCACATCATCCAATCATCACATCATCTAATCATCTCATCATCTCATCAGTTTACTTGCACACATTGCAGTTGCCGCAACGCATCAGTTCACCGCGGAACCGCTTCTCGATCAGCATCGCCAGGCGTTCCTGTAGGGTATCGATCCGCACCAGGTCCACCACATCGCGTGTGAACGCCACCATCAGCAACAGCTTCGCTTCATCCTTGTCGATGCCGCGTGCACGCATATAGAAGAGTGCCTCCTCATCGAGCTGACCGGTGGTGAGCCCGTGTGAACACTTCACATCATCGGCATAGATCTCCAGCTGGGGCTTGGAGAACATTTGCGCCGTTGTGGAGGCCAGCAGGTTGCGGTTGTTCTGGTAAGCCTGTGTCTTCTGTGCATCTTTCTCTACCAATATTTTTCCGCAAAAGACACCGGTGGCCCGGTCGTCGAGCACTGTCTTGAAGAGCTCGTTGCTGGTGCAGTGAGGTACGGCATGATCCAGGAAGGCAAAGTTGTCAATATGCTGAGAACCATCGCAGATAGCCAGTCCCCCGGCATCCACATGGGCATGCTCACCCAAAATACGGAAGCGGTAGTTGTTGCGGGTATAACCGTTGTGGAGCGTGATGGCACTGGTTGCCACGTGCGAGTGTTCCAACTGTTCACTAAACAGGTTGTTGAGGCGTGTCACCTTCGACGAATTCTCCTCCAGCTCGTAGACATCGACCTGTGCATGGGCGGCGGCAGAGACCTCTGTCACCTGTGTCACCACGAAGTGCACATCATCCACCGCATGGTCGCACACCAACAGTTTCACGTGGGCATTCTCCTCGGCGATGACCAGCAGACGGCGGTTCACGTTCAGGTCCACCCCTCCCCGCAGGATGTTGATCAGCTGCAGCGGCTTCTCCACCTTCACGTTCTTCGGCACGTAGACCACGAAGCCATCCTGTGCGAACATGGTGTTGTAAGCCACCACACCGTTGTCGGAGTAATCGGCGATCTGCCCGTAATAGGTGTTGAAGATATCAGGATACTCCTCTGAGAAACGCTGCAGGCTTCCGGCATATACACCATCAGGCAGTGGATCGTTCGCCAACGGCTTATCGTAGTAACGATCATTGATCAGGAAGTAGAGATGGGTGGAGAGGTTGGGCACGTCGCACTTAAAGGCGTCGTACGGGTTAACCGGGATGGGTATGTTCCGCAGGTTCAGCCCCAGGTCCATATCGAAGAGACGGGCCACATTGGAGTGCTTGTAATCCTCCTCCCGGGAGGTGGGAAATCCGATCTGCTGAAAACGGTCGAAAGCGGCATCCCGATGCCGGTTCATCCCCTCCACGGAGTTGACATCGAGCTCGCTGCGAAACTGTTGAAACAGATCTTTGTATTGTTGTTCTATCATTGTTCTGAGGGGGTTGCGTGTTACGGGTTAATCAGCCAGTCATAGCCTCTCTTCTCGAGTTCGAGTGCCAGCTCGGGACCGCCGGAGCGGATGATCCTGCCGGCGTAGAGCACATGCACGTGATCGGGCTTGATGTACTCCAGCAGCCGTTGGTAATGAGTGATCACGATGGTGGCGTTCTCCTTCGTCTGTAGCTTGTTCACACCCTGCGCCACCACGCGCAGCGCGTCGATGTCGAGGCCGGAGTCGGTCTCGTCGAGGATAGAGAGCTGGGGAGCGAGCATCGCCATCTGAAAGATCTCGTTCTTCTTCTTCTCACCGCCGGAGAAACCCTCGTTCACCGAGCGGCTCACCAGATTGCTGTCCATGCCCAGCAGCTCACGCTTATCGCGCATCAGCTTCAGGAAGTCGCTCGCCGAGATGGGCTCCTCTCCTCTATATTTACGCTGCTCGTTTACAGCGGCGCGCATAAAATTGACCATGCTCACCCCGGGGATCTCCACCGGGTATTGGAAGCTGAGGAAGAGCCCTTCGCGGGCACGGTCTTCCGGCTCCATCTCCAGCAGGTCGCTTCCCTTGAAGAAGATGCTGCCGCGGGTTACTTCAAACTTTGGATTGCCTGCCAGCACTGATGCGAGCGTGCTCTTGCCGGAACCGTTGGGTCCCATCACTGCATGGATCTCACCGGGTTTCACCTCCAGGTTGACCCCCTTGAGAATCTCCTTTTCTTCAACGATCGCATGCAGGTTTTTTATTTCTAACATATTGGTTGTTTTATTGATGGTTTTTATAATAAAAAAAGCGGCTCAGTTGCTGCCGTGCCGCCTGAGATTATCTTTTCCGGCCTGATGCCGGTGAGCGGGAAATGTCGCCACAGAATAACAACCAGTGGCATCGAATTGTTTGGTACCACGCCCGAATTATCGTTGTACTGTTCAACACATTATTCCTTTACTACTTTGGCTCACCCCTTTTCCTCCTCGCTGATGATCTCCTCCGCCTCCTTGATCTTGCGGAACAGGTCGGAGGCAAACACGAAGTCGTTCAGCTTCTCGTTGTCGGCTTCCATCACCTGCGACTTGCTCCCCTCCCACTCTTTGATTCCCTCGTTGAGGAAGATGACGTTGTCGCCGATGTTGATCACCGAGTTCATGTCGTGCGACACCACGATGGTGGTGATATTGAAGTCGGTAGTCACATCGCTGATCAGCTCGTCGATGACCTGCGACGTCTTGGGGTCGAGGCCCGAGTTGGGCTCGTCGCAGAAGAGGTACTTCGGGTTGAGCACGATGGCCCGGGCGATGGCTGCCCGCTTCTTCATCCCCCCGCTGATCTCAGAGGGGAGCAGGTTAGCCGCATGCAGCAGGTCCACCCGCTCCAGGCAGAACTCCGCCCGCTTGCGACGTTCGCGTCGGTTCTTCCGGGAGAACATCTCGAGTGGAAACATCACGTTCTCCAACACCGTACGCGAGTCGAACAACGCAGCTCCCTGAAAGAGCATACCGATGTCGCGCCGCAGTCGTCGTACCTCGCCGCTGCGCATGGTGGTGAGGTTACTCCCGTCGTAGAGGATCTCCCCCGAGGTGGGAGGTGTGAGTCCCACGAGACACTTGAGCATCACCGTCTTGCCGGATCCACTCTTGCCGATGATGATATTGACCACTCCCTTTTGAAAGGTGGCATCGATATTGTTCAATACCATCGTCCCATCGAACTCCTTTACCAGATTCCTTACCTCTATCATATCACATCTCCATTATCCCATGGCCAGCTGCGTGAACACCAGATCGGTAGCCAGTATCAGAATGCTGTTGATCACCACCGAACGGGTGCTGGCTTCACCCACCTCAAGAGCACCACCGCGGGCTGTGTAGCCAAAAAAGGCAGATACTGAGGCGATGATAAAGCCGAAAAGCATCGATTTCAAAATGGAATACCAGACAAACGATTCAGTGAAGAAAGCCTGGATTCCGTAGACATAGGTCTCTACCGAGGGGGTGCCCAGCACCATACAGATGATATATCCGCCGAAGAGACCCATGAACATACTAAATATTACCAGTACCGGCATGAAAGCCACGAAAGCGGCTATTTTTGGCAGTATCAGGAAGTTGGCCGAGTTGACCCCCATAATCTCCAGGGCATCCACCTGCTCAGTGATCCGCATGGAGCCGATCTCTGAAGCAATATTCGATCCCACCTTTCCGGAGAGGATCAGGCACATGATGGTGGAGGAAAACTCCAACAGGATGATCTCACGAGAAACCACACCCACTGTGAAACGTGGCAGCATGGGTGAGTCGATGTTGAGTGCGATCTGCAGCACGATCACCGCCCCAATGAAGAAGGAGATGATGATCACGATCCATATGGAATTGACACCCAGCGCATAGACACCCTTCAGAAATTCCTTCATGAACTGATTGAACCTGTCAGGCAGAGTCAAAACCCGCTTTAAAAGGAGTGCATATTGACCTATACTTTCCAGGGAGCTGATGATACTCATGGGGCATTTTTGTTCATATTTGTCGCTGCAAAGATAGATATTTTTCTTTCTCCTGCATAAATCATTATTTTTGCAGGATGTTGGAACTAAACGACAGGGAGTTGGGCAGGATCATGGTAATCACCAACCGCCGGGCGAAAAATATCATCGCGCGGCGGAAGGAAGATCATATCCGGCTCACTGTCCCCACCAACTTCAACCCTCGACGGATCCCCTCCCTCCTGCAGGAGCTGAGACCTCGTTTGTTACGGATAAAACCTCCGGCCCCTGTTGTGTTCCACGAAGAGGACGTGATCAGCTCACTCACCTTCGAGGCGCGGTTGGTAAGGGATCACTATCTAAAAAATATCCGCCTCACACTCAAGGAGGGAGAGCTACGCATCTTCGTTCCCGAGAAGATGGATCTCTCACGCGATGAGGGACAACAGGCCATTCGCGATGCAATCAATGGAGCACTGAGGCTGGAAGCCAGGCGGGTGTTACCGGCCAAGACGGCTTTTTTTGCCAGACAGCATGGCATCACCTACAGAAGCGTGAAGATCGGCAGCAGTCGCGGCCGCTGGGGAAGCTGTTCCACACACAGGGACATCAACTTCTCCCTTTTCCTGATGCTACTGCCGGAGCGGCTGATCGACTACGTGGTGTTACATGAACTGGCTCATACGGTGGAGATGAACCACAGTCCGCGCTTTTGGCAACTGCTGGAAAAGATGTGCGGTTGTGATACGGAGAAACTACGACGGGAAACCAAGAAGTTTGAATCGGACGCTTACCGCTTCCTGGCACAGAAATAACAAATCAGGTTCAGAGATCCTTGATCAACTGGTCTCCTTCGGTGTCATACATACTCATGCGGGAACTGACCAGGGCATCCCAGTGCTCCCTGAAATCGCCTTCCATGTCAATCATGAAGTCTTCCGATCCCTTCTCGTCCAGCTTGCTTATCAGCCCGTTCACGGTGATCAGGTTGATGTCGGTCGCCGGCTGATAGGCTGTCACCCGCTCATCATGCGGTGAGGGTGTGGTTGAGATGATTCGCAGCTCCAGCAGTTCATCGAGGATGTCGCTGGTGAGGCGCGCCGGCACCTTGCAGCGCAATGACAGCTGTTCGGCCGTGAGCGGCAGCTTCTCATCGGCGAAACGTTGTACGATGGCGGAGGTGATCATCAGGGTGAAGAAATCGCGGTAACGACGGCTGATATTGCGTGTCTCCTTCTCGAACGAGAAATTGCGGACATTCTGAGCAGCATAGGATATCTCGGCCCCGATCAACACGATGAACCAGGACATCTGCAGCCAGAGAAGCATCAGCGGGATGGCGGCAAAAGTACCATAGATGGCATTGTAGCGGGTGATCCAGAGCTGTCCGCTGAGGTACATCATCTGGAAGAACTGGAAGGCGGCACCGGCCAGGGCCCCTGCAATCAGCGCATTGAGGAACTTCACCTTGGTATTGGGCAGAAACTTGTAGAGAGCGGTAAAGATAAGGATGATCACCACCAATGGCACAATATTGAGCAAACGGGGGATGAAGGGATAGAGGATATAGATGATCTTCAGCGTGTTGTTCTGTGGATAGCTGATGATGTTGAGCGCGTTTACCAGCACGAAGAAGAAAGGGATAAGCAGCACCATCGCTGAATAGTCGGTTACCTTTCGGGCGATGCTTCTGCCACGCGTGATACGCCATATCTTGTTGAAATTATTCTCTATGTCACCAAAGAGGTTCATGATGGTGTAGAGGAAGAGCAGTATACCGATCCCTGCAAAGACCCCCCCGCCACGTGCCTCCTCGAGTGATTTCTCGATAAGCTCAAACAGCAGGTTCAGAAACTCCCGCGTACGTCCGTCAGCGGTAGCCTCCTCTGTCGTACCGGGAGTGAGAGTATCGGTCGTTGCGTCACTACCCACCGCAATGGTGTCGCCCTGGCGTTCAGAAAAGACAGCCATGCTGTCAGTATCCAGATCAGGTGCGGTGGCCATCACCTCGGTATTGGGTTTCTCACCCAGCATGAAACTGAAGATGCTGCTCTCCATGATGTTCTCGATGCCAAAACCACGAGCAATGGCGAAGATCACCGCCAGCAGCGGCACGATGGAGAGCAGGGTACGGTAGGTAAGCGAGCGGGCACTGGCAGCGATATCCAGCTCCTGCACGTTACGTACGGTGAGAATCACCGTTTTGATGATGTTGTAGAGGATATTCTTCTTGTTGGATAGTGTCTCGGGATTCTGCCGCCATATACCATAGGAAAGGAAATGCAGCAGCTCCTTTATCCGGATCTTCATCAGCTCCAGCCTGCCCGGTTTCTCCTCCTCGTCATAATCGCGTTTCTTCCTTCTTCTTACCATCCGCGGGATTGTTACATAAAAAAGCAGCCGGTCTGTAAGCCGGGTTCTGTACCCCGCACAAGACGGGGCGTCTGTCATTTATCTGGGGACGGGCGTCACCACCCGCCTCTAGCGGCCTACCCCCCGGCATCGGGCGAGCAACCCTACCTATCCGGTATACATGGCCTTGCAACCCATAATGCGTACGGCACACCCTGTTGCCAGGATACCCGGTGGGCTCTTACCCCACCTTTTCACCCTTACCCCTGCCGAGGCGGGGGCGGTTCTTTTCTGTTACGCTGATCTGCCCTCACGAACAGCTTCCCGTTAGGAAGTATGGTGCTCTGCGTTGCCCGGACTTTCCTCTCCTTTGCGTGAAAGAAGCGACAAACCGACCTGCTGCAACTGCAAAAGTAGTAATATCTTATGATTTATCTACACCCCCCTCCCTTTTTTTCGTCCTTCGTAAAAACTTATGCATCCTCAAAGTGTTTATTTTTGTGTATCTATTCTTGATTACGGGATCCTGGTTCATGAATACCGATTCCCGGTCTCTCATTTCTGACACTTTATGCTTTAATCTCTTTATATATGCGAACAAACGGAGTGATGATGCAATACTTCGAGTGGTTCCTCCCCGACGACGGGAGCCTCTGGAACCGGCTCAGGGAGGATGCCCCCCATCTCAGGGAGATCGGGGTGACCGGCGTATGGATACCCCCCTGCTACAAGGGTACCGGATCGAATGACGTGGGGTATGGTGCCTACGATCTCTACGACCTGGGCGAGTTCGACCAGAAAGGAACCATACGCACCAAGTACGGCACCAAAGAGGAGCTGCAAGCCTGTATCGGTGCGCTCCACGACAATGACATCGCCGTCTATGCCGACGTGGTGCTCAACCACAAGGCGGGGGGTGACGAGCTGCAAACCTTCACAGTAGTGGAAGTGGATCCACACGACCGCAACAGGGGGATCACGGAACCTTACGAGATAGAGGGATTCACACGCTTCACCTTCCCCGGACGAAAGGGGAAATACTCCGACTTCGAATGGAGCTGGGAGCACTTCTCCGCCACCGACTACAACCATCGCGACAACAAGGATGCGATCTATGTCATCCAGGGAGAGAACAAGGGGATCGACACTGAAGACCGGTCGGTGAGCCAGGAGTTTGCCAACTTCGACTACCTGATGTTCACCGACATCGACTACAAGCACCCCGACGTGCAGGAGGAAACCAAGCGTTGGATCAGCTGGTTTATTCGGGAGACAGGCGTGGATGGCATCCGCCTCGATGCCATCAAGCATATCAACGACTGGTTCGTGAAAGAACTGGTGGACCATGTCAGGGGCGAGTTCGGTGAGGAGTTCTACGTGGTGGGCGAATACTGGTACTATGATGAGATGGCAATCGATAACTACCTGCACAATGTGGAATACAAGATCGACCTGTTTGATGTGGCCCTCCACTTCAACTTCAAGCAGTGCGCGGTGGAGGGGCCGGGATATGACATGCGCAACCTCTTTGAAAGCAGTGTACTAAGCCG
>Ga0265294_10007184_pt1 | contig 13257 bp, 16 predicted proteins | sample MunlanPumphouse3_FD_192504 | JGI IMG/M metagenome (GOLD analysis project Ga0265294, IMG submission 192504) | Groundwater microbial communities from a municipal landfill in Southern Ontario, Canada - Pumphouse #3 | ecosystem: Environmental > Aquatic > Deep subsurface > Groundwater | place... | reverse complement strand
TACGAACGATATCTTAAAGCTTTATCAACGCACAAAAAAAGTAATAGAGTTGAACTTGATTTATTAAATAAATCACTCGGAAACAACTATCGCCTTTTTCTTGAAGACATCTCCTCAAACGAAGAAGAAGGCTTTCTCTTGGTCGGCGACACATATGATTTGAATTTTAGCGTTAAGCCCATTCTCGACCGAATTCGCAAATGTAAAGAAAAAGAACTATTCGCTGTCCTATTTGATAAAGAAGGAAAATGATGATCGATTACACTTTCGCCAGCGCTTTGCTCAGCACGAAAACCGCCAGCCTTCTTAATAAGGCTCAATTTCGTGAGTTACGTAATACCGACGATGATGGCTTTCTTTTAAAACTGCAATCGTTCGGATATGGTTTGGGCGATAAGAGCACTACGGTGGAAGCCATCGTCGCAAGTGAAATATTAAAGTTGAAAGAAGAATTGTTGGAAATTATGCCACATGATGACTTGCCATCATTCTTCTTTAGCAAATTTGATTTAACTAATATTCGCGCATTTTACAAAAAGAAACTATTTAAGGCCTCTACCGGACCTTATGAAGAAGCTGGTTTCCTCGATGAAAAGGTTTTATCTAAAGCCATATTCAATGATGATTACTATGCTCTTCAAGAACCTTACAAGCAATTGATTTCGAATACCGCTAATCGCGTTTTTGACAGCGCTCAATCGCTTGTAACGTTCTTAGAGCAGACCTTCCAAGCATTGCTCCATGATTTCATCTTAATGCGCAACGACCCTTCCCTGACAAAATATTTTGTCATTTCTACCGACATCAATAATCTTATGACGCTTTTGCGAGCGGAGAAGCTGAAACTAAGTACTGAGCAACTAAAAAATAGTTTATTGGATTTCGGTTCAATCACCCCTGAAGAAATAGCAAAACTTTTAAATGTCTCCAAACGCGAAGTCGTCGCCCGTTACACAACTCTTTATCTAACGCGCTTCAGCGAGCCCCTTGAGGCCTTTTATGAAGATGGAGATTTCGCTAATCTCGAACACGCCTTGATTAAATTTTTACTCGACGAACTGTCGAATGAAGCGGTCGATATCAAAGCTTGTGCGACGATTATCATCTATGTTATTCGCAAACAAATCGAAGTCATCGATATCCGCCGTCTCTATCTATATCGAGGTTGCAACCTGTTGGTGGAGGCATTATGAGCAAACGCGTCGTGGCCATCGCCCAAACAGATAACGTTTTTCTTTTTCGAAGCCTAGGATTTGATACCTTCGTCATTAATGACGAACAGCAAATTAAAACAATCGTAGATGAAGTTGCTTTAAATGCTCAAATCATCATTATCGATGAGGCTTTGCAGACGACGTTAGATGAATCTCGAAAGCGTTTTAGCACAAAAGCCTTTCCAATCCTCATCGCCCTTCCCATCGATTGCGATGCGAGCGGCCAAGGGCTAGAAAAACTACGCGCCGATGTCGAAAAAGCCATTGGCCTCAAACTATTTTAATAAAGGAGTCATCATGGAAAAAATTGGATCAATCACAAAAGTCGCCGGCCCGTTAGTCGTCGCTTCGGGCATGGAAAATGTTCAAGTTTATGATGTCGTCCGCGTCTCCCATAAAAAATTAATTGGAGAAGTTATTGAGCTGCGCGGCGATTTGGCCTCAATTCAAGTTTATGAAGAAACAGCCGGTATCGGTCCGGGCGAGCCAGTTTATTATACAAACCAACCATTGTCCGCCGAATTAGGCCCTGGTTTAATCGAATCAATTTTCGATGGTATTCAACGTCCTTTAACAAATATCTATGAAGCGCACGGACCTCACATTCCTCTTGGAATTGATCTTCCCCGCATCAATCGCGATAGAGAATGGGACTTTGTCCCCGTTCACGAATTAAATAAGCAAGTGAGTGGTGGTGTAATATTGGGAACTGTACAAGAAACACCGGTCGTCACACACAAAATAATGGTTCCGCCTAATGTTTCCGGACGATTAGTTTGGCTCCATCAAGGCCAAGCAAAAGTCACGGATGTCGTTGCCAAAATCATCGATATGAATGGCAAGACGATCGAGCTGACGATGATCCAATATTGGCCCGTTCGCAAGAAAAGGCCATATCTTAACAAACTTGCCCCCAATCGAATTATGGTTACTGGTCAACGGGTTATCGATGCTCTATTTCCTGTCTCAATCGGCGGAATCGCCGCAATTCCCGGTCCTTTTGGCTCCGGAAAAACCGTTGTTCAGCACCAGCTCGCCAAATGGGCTGACGCCGACATCATCGTCTATGTCGGCTGCGGCGAGCGCGGTAACGAAATGACCGATGTCTTGATGGAGTTTCCTCGCCTCAAAGATCCGCGCACTGGTGAATCGCTTATGAAGCGTACCGTTTTAATTGCCAACACATCCAATATGCCGGTCGCTGCTCGCGAAGCATCGATCTACACCGGCATTACAATTGCCGAGTACTATCGCGATATGGGTTATAAAGTCGCCATCATGGCCGACTCGACATCGCGTTGGGCAGAGGCGCTTCGCGAAATGTCGTCACGCCTTGAAGAAATGCCTGGCGAAGAAGGTTATCCCGCCTATCTATCGAGTCGCCTGGCTGAATTCTATGAAAGAGCTGGTTATGTCGCTTGCCTCGGAGATAAAAACCGCGAAGGAGCAGTTACGGCCATCGGAGCGGTTTCGCCACCTGGCGGAGACACTTCCGAACCCGTTTCGCAAGCTACTCTTCGCATTGTTAAAGTCTTCTGGGGACTTTCTGCTCAACTGGCGTATCGCCGTCACTTTCCGGCTATCGACTGGATAAAGAGTTATAGCCTCTATGAGGATGTATTGCATTTAGACATTGACTCTCATTATCACAAAGATTGGAGCAAGATGATTCGCCGCGTTCAAATTTTGCTTCAAGAAGAGGCATCACTGCAGGAAATCGTTCGCCTAGTCGGCATCGATTCCCTATCCAAACAAGATCGAATTAAACTATTGGCCGCTCAGATGATTCGCGAAGATTTCTTGCATCAAAACGCATATCATGAAATCGATACTTATGCCTCGATTGACAAGCAATACGCTATGCTGAAAACGATCTTAAGCTGGTACAATGCCGCCAATAAGGCTCTCCAAAGTCGCAAGGCCTTCAGCGAAATCGAGAAGATGAAAGCTCCCGAACGAATCGGCAGAATTAAGTATGTGCGCGAAGCCGACGTCAATAATGAATGCAATAGCATTCAACAGGCGATGGAAAAAGAATTTTCATCACTTGGAGAGGAGTAATCATGGCCATTAAACAATATAAGACAATCAAAGAAGTAGTTGGTCCCTTGATGCTTGTTGAAAAAGTCAGAGATGTCAAGTATGACGAACTCGTGGAAATCAAACTCGCCAATGGCGAAACCCGGTTGGGCAAAGTCTTGGAAATCAATGATGATAAAGCTCTCGTGCAATTGTTCGAATCGAGTCAAGGTATGAAAATCGACGACGCCAAAGCTACTTTTTTAGGACACGGCATCGAACTTGGACTCGCACCCGACATTCTCGGACGCGTATTTGACGGACTGGGAAGACCAATTGATGATAAAGGACCAGTCGTCGCCGATACGAGGCTCGACATCAATGGCTCAGCTCTTAATCCGGTCGCTAGAGATTATCCTTCCGAGTTCATTCAAACCGGCATCTCGGCAATCGACGGTCTTAACACCTTAGTTCGCGGTCAAAAACTACCCATTTTCTCGGGTTCTGGTTTACCACATTCTAAGTTGGCAGCTCAGATTGCGAGGCAGGCCCGAGTATTAGGAAAAGATGAAAAATTTGCCGTTGTCTTCGCTGCGATCGGCATCACCTTCGAAGAAGCCGATTATTTTATCGAAGATTTTCGCAAATCGGGGGCGATTGAAAGAACTGTCATGTTTGTCAATCTCGCCAATGATCCTGCCATCGAGCGCATCGCCACTCCGCGCATGGCAATTACGACCGCCGAATATTTGGCTTATCAACTCAATATGCATGTCTTAGTAATTTTGACAGACATCACAAACTATGCTGAAGCATTGCGCGAAATATCTTCGGCGCGTAAGGAAGTTCCTGGACGCCGTGGTTATCCTGGTTATCTCTATACCGACCTCGCCTCACTTTTTGAAAGAGCAGGGCGCATTAAGGGCATTTCCGGTTCGATAACCCAACTTCCGATTTTAACGATGCCTGAAGACGATAAAACTCATCCGATTCCTGATTTGACAGGCTACATCACCGAAGGTCAAATCATCCTTTCGCGGAGCCTATTTATGAAAGGCGTTCTGCCGCCTATCGACGTCTTGCCGTCTCTTTCAAGATTAAAAGATAAAGGCATTGGGGAAGGCAAGACACGCTGTGATCACGCCGACACGATGAATCAGCTCTTCGCCTCCTATGCTCGCGGCAAGGAAGCCAAAGAATTATCAACAGTTTTAGGCGAGAGTGCGCTATCGGATATCGATAAGATATATGCGCGTTTTGCCGAGGATTTTGAATTAAAATATATTTCACAAGGCTTTGCTACAAATCGCAGTATTAAAGAGACTTTAGATATCGGTTGGGAGCTCTTGCGCATTTTCCCAACATCGGAATTGAAACGCATCAGCGATGAGAATATTGCCGAATTTTACGGCACAGGTGAATAACGGTGGCAATAGGGCAAATCAACCCGACGCGAATGGAGCTGACGAAGCTCAAGAATCAACTCGCCATCACGCGGCGTGGTCATCATCTTTTAAAAGACAAGCAAGATGAGTTGATTCGCCAATTCATGGAAATAGTCTATGAGACGAAGGACTTGCGGGCCGAAGTTGAAAAGATGACTGCCAAAGCCCTTTCTCTATTTAAAAAAGGGCGGGCAAGAATACGCGAAGCCGAGCTCTATGAACTCACTTCACTTTCGGCTTTTGATTGGACTTTAGAAACGAGCAAATCTCTAACTATGAGCGTTGAAGCACCGCATCTGCGATTCGCGATAAAAGATGATTTCGCACCCCCATATAGCCTCAGCTCGACGCCGCAAGAATTCGATGAAGCAATCATGTCCGGCCTCGATCTTCTTCCTAAGCTTATCAAGCTCGCCGAACTAGAAAAAACGACTGAGGTTTTTGCTCAAGAAATAGAAAAGACAAGGCGGCGCGTCAATGCCATTGAACACATCATGATCCCTGAACAACTGGCCCTTATCAAGGACATAAAAACGAAGCTTGCCGACCAGGAGATGGCCGGGACGATTCGCGTCATGAAATCAAAAGAGATGATCATTAAAAAAGGTCGCAAAAAATAGCGATATAAGCGGAGCAATCTATGAAAAAAATAGCGAAAGATGAATTGAGACCACTTCCAAAAAGAAGCAAACATACAAATAAATATGACTATGGTCACGTGCTTATTTTCGGTGGCAGTATCGGCTTTTTTGGCGCACCGGCCCTCAGCGCCCTTGCGGCGTACCGCACTGGTTCCGGACTCGTCTCTATCGCTCTTGAAGAAGATGACTATGCTTTTTATGTCAATATGAATCCGGAAGTTATGGTCAAGCGCTATATCGACATCGAGGAAGTCGAAAAAATGCTTGAAAACAAAGATGCCGTCTTATTTGGTCCGGGTCTTGCCGACAATTTGATGAATGAGCGGATTCTCAAACTCCTCCTTAGGAAAAATATCCCCCTTGTCATCGATGCAACCGGTCTTACAATTCTAAAAAAAGTCGGACTAGGCAAACGCTTTGATCACGTCATTTTGACGCCGCATATGGGGGAAGCGCGGAGACTTCTTGAAAGCGAAGAACCAGCTAAAGAAGTTTCGACTTTAACATCCTTGGGCGCCACCGTCGTTTTAAAAGATGCCGTCACGGCGATTTACACTAAACAATTTGAAGGACAACTCGATTATGGCCATCCCGGAATGGCAAAAGCCGGTTCGGGTGATGTGCTGGCTGGCATCATCGCGAGCTTGCTTGGCCAGAAATATTCTCTTTTTGATGCAGCGAAATATGGCGTCTATCTCCATCAAATCGCTGGCCAAATCGCCGTCGAAAAACGCGGAGAGCATAGCCTCATCGCCTCCGATATCATCGACTCTATTGGCGCAGCGCTTCATAGAAGCGATAAATAATCTTTTTTGCTTAAGAGCGCTATTTAGATTCCCTTTTATTTTTTTGTAGTATAATAGAAAAAGCTTCAGGACAGGGTGCGATTCCCAACCGGCGGTAAACCCCGCGAGCCTTCGGGTAGATCTAGTTAAATTCTAGAGGCGACAGTACAGTCTGGATGAGAGAAGTTTCTCATTTTGGTCCTGAACGAGGGACCTTTTTTTATGGGAGCAGCAGTCGTCGGATTATTACTCATTTGGTCTTTTTTTCTCATCGTCGTTCTTCGAGAAGGAAAATCTTTTCATTTTCAAAAAATAGATCTCATCCGCTTCATGAGCCGCGTGGCCATTTTCGGAGCCCTATCAGCCATATTATATATCGTCCCTTTTTTGAAATTTCCTCTTCCTTTCTTTCCGTCTTTTCTTGAGTTTCACTTTGATGAAATACCTCTTTTTATCGCTGGTTTTGCTTACGGACCATTCAGCGCATTTTGTGCGATAATAGTTAAAACTATTATTAAATTGCCTTTCACTTCAACCTTGACCGTCGGCGAGTGGGCGGACTTAATTTACAGTACAGCTTTTATCATCCCTGCGGCTATCATCTACCAAAAAAGGCGAAACATTAAAGGCGTCATCCTCGGTTTTATCCTCGGTTTTATCGTTCAAATCATTACAAGCTTAGTCTTTAATGTCTACATTATGATCCCTTTTTATATGTTTGTTATGGGATTTCCCGAAGCCGCAATTCTCGCGATGGCTCAAACCGCCAATCCTGCCGTCACGGACATCGGGTGGTCACTCGGCTTTTTGGCCATCGTGCCATTCAATGTTATAAAAAACGTCATGGTTATACTATTGACTTTCCTCGTCTACAAGAGCATTCACAAGTTTATGTCTCAGTTCGAACAAAAAAAGTTGCCCGGCTAGGCAACTTTTTTATAAAAGAACAAACAGTTAGTCTTCGACGATAATTGCTCCAGTGGGGCAATCGTTCGCAACTTCAACTTCCACACCTTCAGCCGGTTGAGTATGGACGCGGGCCTTACCCTCGTCATCAAACTCAAATACTTCTGGCATCACCGAGACGCAGAGACCACATCCAATGCAAGCATCGCGGTCAATTCTTACTTTTTTCGCCATATTTTTATAGTGTCCTCCAACAACCGAAATTATAATATCAATCGATAGTTGATGCAAGGTTTATCAAATTACTCTATAAATGATTTCTAATTTATATTAGAATATATCAGTAAGTAGGACTGACCATTGAAAGCCATCACTCGCGTTGAAAAATTCCAGAAGCTGCGCGAAGAAATCTCTCGCATGCCAGATGAAAATGATTTTTCGACTGAGCAAAAATCATCCGGCTATGCTATCGCCCAGGCCAAGAAGGTCCAAGAAAGCGATGCCAAGAGCGCACGCTCGACAATTGAATTTGGCATCGATGAAGTCATGGATGGCATTAGCGCCTCAGAAAATGATGAACAGAAAGCCGTATCACCCATCACAAAGCAAAAGCGAAAAGAACTCATTCAGACAATTGTGCTTGTCTCGATTCTCATCTTGCTTGTTATCGGTTTAGTTATCATCGGTATTTTAGCGTTTAAGTAAAGGAGACCACCATGAAAAAAATCACCATTGCCATCGATGGCCCAGCCGCGGCCGGCAAATCAACTGTTGCCAAAAAAGTAGCCCAAGCTCTCGGCTATACCTATATCGATACCGGCGCGATGTATCGCGCTTTTACATATTACGTCATGAAAAAAGGTCTTGATCCAAAGAACGAAGCCGCTAGCATTTCTCTCGTTCCCGAGGTGGATATCGAACTGCTAAATGATGGTCGGGTCATCTGCTGTGGCGAAGATGTTACTAAAGTAATTCGCGAACCCCAAGTGTCCGCCAATGTATCATATATCGCCTCCTATAAAGATATTCGTCTGGCTCTTGTTGAACTTCAAAGAAAGATGGCTCAGCGCCGATCGGTCGTCATGGATGGGCGCGATATCGGCACTTATGTTTTGCCAAATGCTGATGTCAAAATTTTTCAAATTGCTGATGTTCCAACACGCGCGGTTAGACGCTATGAAGAAAATCTTTCCAAAGGAATAAACTGCACCCTTGCCGAAGTCGAAGAAGATGTTAGGCGTCGCGACTACATCGATTCTCACCGCGACTTTGCACCACTGAAGCCGGCTGCTGATTCCGTGCTTCTCGATACGTCCTTTTTAAGCATCGAGGAAGCCGTCGAAGCGGTTTTGAATATCATCAAACGAAAAATTGGAGAGGTGTAGCCGTATGCCTCTTGGAGTCGTCGCCATCATCGGTAGTCCCAATGTCGGGAAATCGACAATTTTTAATCGTATCATCGGTACACGCCGTTCAATTATTGACAACGAACCCGGGGTCACCCGCGATCGTCTCTATGCCAACGCATCATGGCTCACCAAAGAGTTTCGCGTTATTGATACCGGAGGCATTGAGATTGCCAATCGACCTTTTCAAGAGCAGATTCGCGCCCAAGCCGAAATGGCAATCGATGAAGCCGATGTTATCGTCTACATCGTCGACGGGCAAGTTGGGGTGACAAACGATGATCAAGAAATTGCTAAAATCTTATTCCGATCAAAGAAGCCGGTTATTCTCGCTGTGAATAAGATTGATGATATAAGCAAAATTGCCGATATTTATGAATTTGCGACATTAGGCCTTGGTGATCCTCTTCCCATCAGCGGCGCGCACGGAATCGGAGTTGGTGACTTGCTTGATCGCATCGTCACATATCTGCCGGTTTACGAAGCTGAAAAACATGCTGAAAACGAAATCGTTTTTTCAATCATCGGTCGACCAAATGTCGGCAAATCTTCGCTATCTAATGCGATTTTGGGCCAAAATCGCGTTATTGTATCTGAGATTGAAGGCACGACAAGAGATGCGATTGATACGAAGTTTAATCGCGATGGAAAGCAATATGTTGTAATTGACACGGCGGGGTTAAAAAAGCGCGGCAAAATTTATGAGGCCATCGATAAATATGCGGCTCTTCGAGCCCTTTCAGCGATAGAGAGATCTGAAATCGTCATGTTGATTATCGACGCCGATCAAGGAATTACCGAACAAGATAAACATGTCGTTGGGTATGCTGTCGACTTAAATAAAGCTATCATTATCGTCGTTAACAAATGGGACTTGATTCCTCGGTCGCAGACGGCGATGAGCGATTTTACAAAAAAGATTCGAAAGGAATTTAAATTCTTGGAGTACGCTCCTATTATTTTTGTGTCGGCTAAAGATAAAAGTCGAATCGAAACTGTCTTTAAGGCGCTTGACACAGTTTATGAAGCCTATGGTCGCCGCATTCAAACAAGCGTGCTAAATGATATTATTCAAGATGCGCAAATTATGAATCCCGCGCCCTTATTTGAAGGCGGGAGGCTAAAAATATATTTCGCCAATCAAGTCGATGTCCGACCTCCAACTTTTGTCTTTTTTGTGAATCGTCCTAAATATGCTCATTTTTCGTACTTGCGCTATCTCGAGAATCGCCTTCGCGAATCATTTTCGTTTGATGGCACTCCGATTAAGATGGTCTTGAGGGAGCGAAAATAAGATGCGCGTTGGAATCGCTGGGACGGGTACATGGGCGACGGCTCTCGCCCAAGTTTTAACGGATAATGGTCACGAAGTCATACTTTATGGTCGCGAGCAAAATCAAATCGATGATATCAATCTTAATCATCGAAATTCGTTTTATTTTGGCAGTAATATCATCCTTTCGCCAAAGATTATTGCGACAAATCAGATATCGGAGATAGCTCAGGATGTCGATTTAATTTTATTAAGCGTTCCGACCGGCGCGGTTTCAGAGGTTCTTGTAAAATTATTACCTTTTATTAATAAAAAGATGATCTTTGTCAATACCGCAAAAGGCTTTGATCCCGTCACGCGACAGCGCATGTCGGCAGTCATTCGCCAGGTCGTTCCACATGACAAATTACTCGGCGTCGTTTCGCTCTTAGGCCCATCGCATGCGGAAGAAGTGATATTGCGCCATCTCACTTTGATCACTTCGGTATCCAAGGATAAAAAGCTTTCGATTCTCGTTCAGCAACTTTTTTCCAATAGTTATTTTCGCGTTTACATCCTTAAGGATGAAATCGGCGCGGAGTATGCGACAGCGATGAAAAATTGCATTGCCATCGCCGCCGGCATAATTGATGGTTTAGGACTTGGCGATAATGCGAAGGCCGCTCTTATGACACGCGGTTTGAATGAAATGGTCAAATTAGGTAAACATTTTAACGCGCGTTTGAAAACATATCTCGGCCTGACGGGAATCGGTGATTTAGTCGTTACGTGCGGATCGAAACACTCTCGCAATTACCAAGCCGGTTTTATGATAGGAAGCGATAATTCAAGCCGTCGTTTTAATGCTGAAAACATAAAAACTGTCGAAGGGGTTAGGACGACCAAAGTAATTCATGAATTAGCCAAATCAATTAACCTCTCGCTCCCGATCGTCGAAGCCATTTACAAAGTCCTCTTCGAAGACGCTAAACCGTCTGAGGTAATTGTCGATCTGATGAGCCGCCCATTAAAAAAAGAAGATTAGATGGCAATAATCTTGATAATTCATTTATGCTGTGATAATTTTTAGTCAGAATACAAAGGAGAAATTTTATGAACAAAGCCGATTTAATTTTAGCTGTCGCCGAAGAGGCCGATCTATCCAAACGCCAAGCCGAGGATGCCGTTGAAGCTTTATTAAAGCTCGTCGAAAAAGCCCTCGTGAAAAAAGAACCCGTTAAACTATCTGGTTTCGGCGTCTTTGAAAACAAAAAGCGCGCCGCTCGCACCGGCACGAATCCAACTTCCGGAAAGAAGATTCAAATTCCGGCAAGCCATACCGTTTCCTTTAAACCTTCGAAGTCATTAAAAGAGAAGGTTAATTAGACATTCTTGATTAACTAAAGGTTGGCTAAGCCGACCTTTTTTTATTGGCGCCAAACATATACAATTTATCTATGGATAAAACGATTTTTGTCAATCTAGCAAAACTTTTTGAAAAGCATGGTTATGCTCTTTATATGGTCGGTGGTACTTCTCGCGACTTTCTCCTCGGCCGCGAAGTTTTAGATTATGACTTTGTTACCGACGCTACTCCTTTTGAGATGAAAGCCTTTCTTGATCAAGCTGATTATACCTTTGAAAAATATGGAACCGTTCGCGTCGTTTACCACCATCAAAAAATCGATATTGTCACTCTGCGGCAAGAAGGCGAATACATCGACTTTCGCCATCCGAAAAACATACATTATGTCCGCGACTTAAAACTTGATTATGTCAGGCGGGATTTCACCATTAATGCCATCTATATCGATAAGTTCTTTAACGTAATTGACTATGCAGATGGTTTGAGTGATTTAAAAGATGGCATCATTCGCTTTATCGGCGAACCGGAAAAGCGCGTCATCGAAGATCCTTTGCGCATACTGAGGGCCGAGCGCTTTGCGAAAAAGCTCGGCTTTATCATTGAAGAAAAAACGCGAGCCGCTATCGAAAAGCATCGTCACCTTCTTGCAAAATTAAACCCCGACAAGGTTCGAGAAGAACAAAACAAATGAAAGTGATGTCGTAAAGCACGCTAAGCGTGGTATGATAATTTTACGTAGAGGAACGATATGGATATCATCTCGATGGAAGCCCTCGACTTCCGCTATCTCCTAATTGAGCATTATAAAAAAATAGGACTCGATGAAAACGAGCTGTCTGTCATTTTGGTCATCGACCATCTTCTTGAGCAAAAGAATAAATTTATTACCGCTGATCTCCTCAGCCTTCGCATGACTCTCAAACCTGATGTAATCGATAAGATTTTAGTGCGTTTAATTACCCGCAATCTCCTCGAATACGAAACCACAAATAAGAATATCAAGACATCTTTGAAGCCTCTTCGCACCAAACTGTACCGAGAATTTCAACTTGCTTTAGCAAAAGAACAAGAGATCAATTCTTCGGCAGCTCGCAATGCCTCATTAAAAAATATCTATGAGGTGTTTGAAAAAGAATTGAGCCGTACCCTATCACCCCTTGAATTTTCAATTATTAATGAATGGATAAATTTCGGATATAGCGACGAGATGATCATCAATGCGCTTAAAGAGGCGATCAGCAAGAATAAGCGTTCGCTTCGCTCGGTCGACAAAATACTACTTCAGTGGCAGACACGCGATGACATGGAAAAAGAAGGTTATAGCGCCGTGAGTGAAAAGTGGAATAAAGACATTGAACAGACGATAAAAATCGCCAAGACCAAATGGGTCGATGACGATGAAAAATAGCGATAAAATAATAATTTTTAAAGCATACTTAGATGAGCATTTTCCTCACGCCCGCTGCGAATTAAATTACAAAAGAGATTATGAGCTTGCCATCGCAGTCGTTTTGAGCGCCCAAACCACCGATAAAGCCGTCAATTTGGTTACACCGACTCTCTTTTCGAAATTCGATAGTCTTGAAAAGTTAAAGGCTGCCCCGTTAGAAGAAATAGAAAACGCAATTCGGGCCATTGGTCTATATCACAATAAGGCGATTAGCGTCAAAGGTATCGCTACGATGTTAGTCGATAATCATGGTGGAAAGGTCCCCTCCGATAGCCGGAGTCTTCTTCGTCTGCCGGGCGTCGGCAACAAAACGCGAAATGTTATTCAGGCTGAATTATTCGGAATACCATCGATGGCGGTCGACACGCATGTAGAACGAATTTCGAAAAGAATTGGTTTGGCAAAAAGCAATGATCATCCTGATCAAGTCGAAACGAAATTGCGGCGGCTCATTAAACCGGAACATCTCATTAAAGCCAATCACCAAATCATCAGCTTCGGACGCGCGATTTGCCACGCTCGCAATCCAAAGTGTAATGAGTGCGATTTATCTGCAATTTGCAATTATTTTTCAAAAATAAACTGAATCAACAACTTCTAGATAAAAAAGTCTTGGGATGAAGCCTTTTTTTATTAAATAACCATTTAATTTAATATCCGAATAGGGAATTGATTTCCTTTTTTCTCCAGCAAAGGCAGCGATAACGAAACTGGCATCGAGGAGAAATGTCTCATCCAAAGCTTCAAAACGAATGATGAAAAACGCAATTCCA
>Ga0265294_10007182_pt1 | contig 13260 bp, 12 predicted proteins | sample MunlanPumphouse3_FD_192504 | JGI IMG/M metagenome (GOLD analysis project Ga0265294, IMG submission 192504) | Groundwater microbial communities from a municipal landfill in Southern Ontario, Canada - Pumphouse #3 | ecosystem: Environmental > Aquatic > Deep subsurface > Groundwater | place... | reverse complement strand
GGCGTTGGCAAAAAGAATCGTCTATCCACCTGCGGCCAAGCGGCAACGCATCGAGGGGGAAGTGCTCCTCTTACTTTATATCTCCAAAAATGGAGAGGTCCAAAAAGTGGATATCCTTTTTGAGACAGGATATGGCTTTGGCGAAGCGGCAAAAAAAGCTTTCCTGTCATTCCAAGGAACCCCAGCCATGAAAAGCAACCAGCCCCTCGCCGTAAAGTTGCGTTATCCAATACGTTTTATCCTTCATTGAAGGCTCCTCCCTTGCTCTTCTCTCTAAAGAACCAGAGAAAAATAGTGTCATTTTCCTTTCCCCTCGTTATACTTGTCCCATAATGCCAGATAAGTTGCAAGGAGACCTTTTACCATGATAGTCGTACAAAATCATCTGTTTTCTCTCAATACAAACTCAACAACATATCTTTTCTCAATCAATGAAACAGGACACTTGGAGCATCTTTACTATGGCTCCAGGATTGCAATACAAACCTCGGACCTTGATGCCTTGAAGGATAAACATCATGTAAGCATTGGAACAGAAACCGCTTATAATGAAAAACATAGCACCCTGTTCTTGGAAAACCTCTGCCAGGAAACCTCTACAGAAGGCAAAGGGGATTATCGAATTCCCATGGTAGTCTTGGAATATGGCAAGGGGATGAGGACACTTGATTTCGTCTATGCATCCCATTCAATCATACAAGGGAAACCCTTGGACACAGTGGGGAATGCCCAGGCTTACGGAGACAGCGAAAAATGCATGACACTCCAGGTGGAACTCAAGGATACCTGCCTGGATATCTCCCTGATCCTTTCCTACACCACCTTTGACCAGTGTGACGTCCTCTTGCGCAAGACAGAGATTATCAACAGAACCAAGGAGACTATAACCATCAGGAACCTGAGCTCCCTCCAGTTGGACTTGTTTGATGACAAATGGAATCTCACCACCTTCAATGGGGCTTGGGCAAGAGAACGCATCAAGGAGACCAAGCCTCTTTTTTGTGGCCTGACCATCAATGAAAGCCGTACAGGAGTCTCCAGTAGCGACCATAACCCCTTACTCTTTCTTTCCAGACCCAACGCAACCGAGGATTTTGGGGAAGTCATCGGATGCAACCTTATCTATAGTGGTAATCATCGTGAAGCGGTGGAAATCTCACCTTTCGGGAAAACCAGGTTGCTTTGCGGCATCAATGGGGAACTCTTTTGTTGGAAACTCATTTCAGGAGCATCCTTCACCACTCCGGAAGCTATCCTTACCTACAGCAGGAAGGGATTCAACAAAGCCAGTGAGAACTTTCATGATTTTGTCAATGAACATATCATCCGGGGAATCTGGAAATATCGCGAGAGACCAGTATTGCTGAACAACTGGGAAGTGACCTATTTCAATTTCACTGAGGAAAAACTGCTCAATCTTGCAAAACAGGCAAGATCACTTGGCTTTGAGCTGTTCGTACTGGATGATGGCTGGTTCGGCTCCCGTAATGATGACACAGCCGGCCTTGGGGACTGGTTCGTCAACCTTGAGAAACTCCCCTCAGGTCTGGCGGAATTATCAAAAGACATCCACAACATGGGAATGATGTTCGGTCTCTGGGTCGAGCCGGAAATGGTGAATATGCGGAGTCTTCTTTACAAAAAACATCCAGACTGGACAATTGCCATCAAAGGAAGAGAGTCTTCGGTAGGAAGACATCAATACATTCTTGACCTGACCCGAGAGGAAGTAAGGGCGTATCTTTTCGACACCTTGAGCGAGGTCTTCACCTCTTGCGATGTGAACTATGTGAAATGGGATATGAACCGTATCTTCTCGGACCTTTTTAGCGCCAACAGCGAGATGGCGGACATGGGAGAGTTCAATCACAGATATGTATTGGGCCTCTATGGCCTGCTCAGCAAACTAACAGAGGAATTCCCCAATGTGCTCTTCGAGGGATGTGCCAGCGGGGGCAACCGTTTTGACCTTGGAATGCTTTGCTACTTCAAGCAGATATGGACAAGCGACAATACCGACACTCTTTGCAGGACATCCATCCAGGAAGGGACCAGTTATGGGTATCCGCTCTCTTCCATGGGTTGCCATGTAAGTGATTGCCCTAACCACCAGACACTTCGTAACAGCGACCTTGAATCAAGGTTCAATGTTGCTTGTTTTGGAGATCTTGGCTATGAGATGGATATCACGACATTGACCAAAGAGCAGAAGCAGACCATATCGGAACAAATTGATTTCTATAAACAGATGCGCCCTATTTTCCAGTTCGGAACCTTCAGTCGTAATCGTAACGATTCAATCATCCAGTGGACCGTTACCAGCCAGGATAAAAACACCCTCATCGTACTATGGTTCCAGACACTCAATCCGGTGAACACCTCAAGTGATTTGCTTCTTGTACCTCAAGTGGAGGAGGATGCCACCTATGACGTGTTTCCTCGCCAACAGAAAATCCCCTTATCGCTGTTTGGTAATCTAATCAAGCAGGTAGGGCTCCTGGACAAGGCAAATGACAAGATACAGAAGATGATTGTTTCCAAGGTAAACCTGGATAGCGAAATAGAACACTATACCGTCAGTGGAGGAATACTCAAATACGCAGGAATCAAACTCAACCAGCAGTTCTCGGGCACAGGCTATGATAGCCAGACCAGGGTGCTGGGGGATTTTGGCTCACGGCTCTATATCATCAGAAAGCACTGAAACTTGTACCAAGGGAGGCTTTGGCAAAAGAGAGTCTGTGTGAGGCATTGAACAGAATTACTCCACAAAGGATGCCTTCCTTGGTGAAATAGAACTCATGGCTCTCGCCTTCGTCCTTTTGATGCACCTCACCAGAGATGTCCCCCATACTCACCAGATCAAAACTGTCGTCCTTAAGCCTGGTCAGAAGGGGTGGATTTACATACACGGCCTCTTTTCCCTGGAACCGGGACACAAGGGTGTTGGCCATAAGCGAGGCCACACTTGTAATACCAGGAACCATCTTGTCATACTCCGCGCAGTCACCAATGGCATACACGTCCTTCGCCGAACTCTCCAGCTTGTTATTGACCACGATACCACGGGAAACTGTCAGCCCGGCCTCCCTCGCCAAAGTCACTTCGGGGTTCACTCCAAGGGACAGTATCATTGTCCGGCATTCTCTTCGCCTGCCGTCTTTACTGGAGACAGCAACAATTGAATCCTTGTTCCGCTCCACCGTTGATAATTCATAGTTCTCCTCAATATGCAGACCCTCATGTTCCAATCGGGTTTTCAAAAGCACGGAGGCGTCGACATTAAGCTGCCGGTTTAATATATGGGTGGCACCCTCAAGGACAGTAACCTCAAAACCTTTCCTGGAGATGGTACGGGCGACCTCCAATCCCAGAAGACCTCCTCCAAGCACGCATACAGGACTCCGCATGTCTTTGGTAAGGGCATAGGCATCGGCAAGAGTACGCAGGGCATGCACTCCTTGCATCGCATCAAACTGGGACAAGGTGCGGCTTCTGCTACCTGTTGCCAGCACAAGCCTGTCATAACCTTCGGTCCTGTGGTCCTCCAACATGACCTGTTTTCCCTTGATATCCAATGCGGTCACCTTCTGATGCCTAAGATATGGAGGACTCACCTGGGCAGGCAGCAAGGCCAGGGCTTTTTCATCACAAAGAGCCTGGGGAAGTTTAATCCTGCTATAAAACCCATAAGGCTCCTCACTGAACTGAAGTACCTCCATCCCCGCCTTGTCCATTGCGGAAGCCACCATATATCCTGAGATTCCATTTCCGATTATGACTGTCTTCATATTGCTCAATAATAGGACACTCCCCTGTTTCTGTATATATGGAAATAGCCTTGTCCCGACAACTCGGCTTGGGTATAGTAGACAAGGGAGTATCTCATGCAGAAAACAATAATCATCGCAGGGTCCGGCGTATTCGGCACGGCCATGGCGCAAAGACTCAGTTGGAATCAAAGCAATACGGTCATCATATATTGCCTGGACAAGGCTGTCGCTGATGATATCAATCGTAATCATCGTAACAGCAAGTATTATCCAACCCACATCCTGAACACGAGCATCAGGGCCATAAACGACAAAAAAATCTTTGCCAACGCCGACGACATCCTGTTGATAATCCCTTCCAAGGTCATTGTCAGTTTTACCAACGAGATCAAGGATATCGCTCCAAGGAACTGTCTGGTGATCAACATGGCAAAAGGCATGAGTGATGATGGTGCCTTCATCACCGAACGAATTCCCTTTGAGAGAACTGCGAGTATGAAAGGACCTTCGTTTGCCATTGAGGTGCTCAACGGCCTTCCCACCGCATTCACTTTCGGGGGAAGAAAAGAAGATTTCGAGCAATTCAAGAATATCGAACTAAAGGATACTTCGTTGCAACTGGATTATACCGATGACATCCGATCGGTTGAATTGATGAGCATCCTGAAGAATATGTATGCAATCGCCATCGGTCTGGTATCAGGCAAGTTCAACAGTCCTAATGTCGATTTCCTTATCTATACGAAGGCGGTTAATGAGATGAGGAGGTTCCTCACCCTGTTTGGTTGTGAGGATGAGACCATATTCAAGTATTGCGGTCTTGGAGATCTGGGACTGACCAGTCTCAACGACCTTTCAAGGAACAGGACCATGGGTCTTTTGATGGGCAAGGGTTTCTCCATAGACCAAAATGACCCATCCTCGACCGTGGTCGAAGGATACCGTACGGTTAAGCTGATGGGGGAAATGACCAGGGAAAAAGGATTATCCGGACAATACCCTCTTGTGCAGGCCTTGTATCGGTTGCTGTATGAGGGAGAATCGGTGAACACTTATCTTACCACTGTATTGAATTGCTAAGAAGGTCTTTCCTTGTAAGGTAAAAAAAGCTCCCCCAAGCTTGCACCCTTGAAGGAGTTCCGCATAAATGCGGGGAGACTTTCAGACTGTCACCTCATCGCTGAGGGGGAAAACAACAATCTGAAAACTGACGGGACTAACGAATCAGCCCATCAGGTATGTCCAATATAATGATTTTTTTTACAAAATGGAATACCTGGGAACATTTATTTTCCCTCCGAATTTATTTACAAGACACATCAGTCTATTTCATCTCAAAAACCACTGTGATTACCGCTTCAACATTCAGATTTCCCACAGGGGTCTCCGTGGAAGCCATATCACCAACAAGCATCATCGCCGATTTTGCATTCCTTATTAAGGGTTGGCTCTCATACAAGCCTTCACTGATCGCAAGCGGTTTTCCCCTCTCTAAGCTAAAACCCTGGGCATAGACCCCTGCCTTGGCAACAGCATCCTCCACTGCAGCCTTTCTCGCCTGCAAGTAAGCATCCTTCTTGTCCCACTTATCAAAGGAGATAGAACCGAATTCAATCTCATTTACCGTACCAAGATTGTCTATGATTTTCCCCAGGGCATCAAGATTTCGGACTTTTACCTGCAGAGTCTGGGAACAACACTGCCCATTGAGAATCCTTATATTGTCCTTCCATGAATAATCAGCATACAAGCTCAGATTGGTGGTGCTGATATTTTCATTCTCCACCCCGTTATCTGCAAGAATCCCCATCACTTCAGCTATTTTCTTATTTGTCGCATTCTGTGCCTCACTGGTGGTTGCCCCCAATTGAGTGATGGTCAAACCAAAGGCAGCCATATCCGGCTGGACACTCACGGTCCCCTTTCCTGAGACGGAGATGGTACGAGTGGCATCCGTCGACGCACACGAACTGAAACAGAGGACAGTAATCAACAACACGAGTAACGGTACAATTTTTCTCATTTTCCCTTACCTTATTGCAACAGCTGAGGATGCTTGGAAGCTTCTTTCATGAAAAAGCCCAAGGCTATCATCATGATGCCATTATCATACATGCCACTCCCCATCTGCCCTATCACCTCGGTGACAGGGAGGGAAAGTACATCCAGTTGCTCATTCATATCGAGATGCTGGCCAGCGACCATATCCAATCCTTCAATAAGGAAAAAGGATGTCCTGTTGCTCATGAAGGCGCTGTTCGGATTGACATTGCCAAGCAAGGTGACCTTTTTCGCCCTGTTTCCCGTCTCCTCCAACAATTCCCTCAAGACGGCATCCTTGGGATCTTCCCCCTTCTCAACCAAACCCGAGGGGAACTCCCTGGTCACTGTGGAAGAACCATGCCTGAATTGCTGTTCCATCACAAACATCGCACGACCCTCTTCATTACGATACCAGGGAATTGCGGTAACCCATTCAGGACTGAGCACTTTTACGAAATCACCAATCCTTCCATCACTTGAGATCCGTTTGATGGTACATACATCAAAAATCGGGCCCCGGTACACAATCCTTGGATCCTCTATATCTGTCCAGCGAAGATGGACAAGATCCCCTGCACTTCCAAGAGCAAAGGGATCCTTCACTTGGGACTCCTTGAATTACAGTTCTCCGAAGAGCAACCGGCGCAAGCGGAAGGAGCGCATTTCTCACTCCCTGCAAAATCAGTATTGCGGCTTGTGGAGACCTTGGTTCCTCCGTTGATAATCCTTGCGATGGAGACGAATGCCAGGGAAGCGGCGCTTTCCGGTTTCTCAGAAAGAATGCTCTTCCCCGCATCCTCGTTCTCACGGACAGGAAGCTCAAAGGGCACATACCCAAGGAAGGGCACATGCATGTCATCAGCCATCCTCTTACCTCCCCCTTTGCCAAAGATATCTATCTCCTCATTGCAATGGGGGCAGATTAGCCCGCTCATGTTCTCAATGACCCCAAGGATGGCGACCTTGAGACGCCGGGAAAAGTTCACCGACCGACGGGCATCAAGTACAGCGACTTCCTGCGGGGTGGTCACAATGATTGTGCCTGTGAGCTCAGGAATACTCTGGCAGATGGTCAATTGCTCATCTCCAGTACCGGGAGGGGAGTCAATGAGCAAATAATCCAAGGTCCCCCAGTTCGCCTGTGCCAGGAATTGGCGGATGGCGGCCATCTTCATTGGACCACGCCAAACAATTGGAGCATCCTTTTCAGAAATGGCAAAGGAAAGCGTCATCACTTTCAGTCCTTTTCTCACTTCCACGGGGAAAAAGGTCTTTCCATTATCATCGCTTGCAAGCTGCCCATCCTCACAACCCAGCATCTTGGCCACATTGGGACCATGAAGATCGGTATCCAAGATGCCTACGGTACATCCACCATCAACCAAGGCGTTGGCAAGATTAACGGTCACCGTGGTTTTCCCCACCCCACCCTTGCCGCTCATAATCAGTATTTTCCGCCCAATCTTGTCCATGTGCTCCCGAATCGCCTTGTCCTCGGCTATTCTTTCTTCAAAATCAATCCCTTCCGCCATATAAACTCCCCTCCAAAAGATACTTACTATAGAACAAACAGGCAAGAGGCTCAAGGAAAACTCCCCATACGGACATATACCCTTTTTTTCCTCCTGCATTGTTCTTGATACAAACCTATGGATTTCAATATAATGAATGGAACTATGGTCTTATGTGCTATATGTTCTGATTAACTTTAAAATAGGAGTTCAGAGTATGAATTTTCTCGCTCAACTACCTAAGGAACAACTCGTTACCCAAATCCAAAATGGTTTAATCCTTATGGTTTTGGGAATGGGTACGGTATTTGTGTTCCTCACGCTTCTTGTTTTTTTGACAAAAGGCCTTTCTGCCCTTGTCAAGAAAGTCGCCCCTGCTACTGCTCAGCCAGTAACGAAGAATCCTGCAACATCAGTTGCGGCCATTTCTGTTGGTGATAGTGAGATTGCTGCGGTTATCAGTGCAGCAGTCGCAAAATCCCAAGAAAAATAAATTATTAACAGGAGGTTTCATCCCATGAAGAAACAAGTAAAATTTATGTGCACGGCTTTCCGTGATGGATTTCAGTCCGTTTACGGTGCCCGTGTGTTCACTAAAGATTTCATGCCAGCAGTAGCAGCAGCCAAGGAAGCTGGAATTACCCATTTTGAGGCAGGTGGCGGCGCTCGCTTCCAGGCCCTTTATTTTTACAGCAATGAAGATGCTTTCGATATGATGGATGAGTTCAGGAGAGTCGCTGGACCTGATTCCGACCTGCAGACCCTCTCCCGCGGAGTGAACGTCGTTGGCCTGGATTCACAGCCTCGAGACATCATCAAGCTCCATGCCCAGATGTTCAAGAAGCATGGCATGTCCACCATTCGTAACTTTGACGCTCTTAATGATGTGAACAATCTTATTGATAGTGGCCGGGCAATCCATGAGGCAGGACTTCGCCATGAAGTCACCGTGACCATGATGAGCCTCCCCCCGAAGGTTGTCGGAGCTCATGATCCTGATTTCTATGAGAGGGTCTTGAAGCAGATTGTCGAAGCTGGTATTCCTTTTGAATCGGTCTGTTTCAAGGATGCAAGCGGAACTTCCACTCCTCATGTGGTCTTTGAGACTGTCAAGCGTGCAAGAAAGTTGCTCGGACCGGATATGAACATTGTATTTCATAGCCACGATACCGCGGGGTGCTGTGTCATGCAATATATGGCAGCCTTGGAAGCCGGAGCCAACCAGCTCGACCTTTCCATGCAACCTGCAAGCGGCGGCACCTGCCAACCGGACATCATCACCATGTGGCATGCCCTCCGTGGCACTGATTATGATCTTGGCGTCGATATCCACAAGATTCGTGAGGCCGAGAATGTATTCCAGGATTGCATGAAGGATTATTTCGTACCACCAGAGGCACAGAAGGTCAATCCTGAGATTCCTTTCTTCCCACTTCCAGGTGGAGCTCTTACCGCTAATACCCAGATGCTCCGTGACAACAATCTGATGGACAAGTATCCCCAGATTGTCGAAGCCATGGGAGAGACAGTTGCAAAAGGTGGTTTCGGGACTTCCGTCACCCCTGTCTCCCAGTTCTATTTCCAGCAGGCTTTCAATAATGTCATGTTCGGACCTTGGAAAAAGATCGCCGAGGGATATGGCAAGATGGTCCTTGGCTATTTCGGACAGACTCCTGTCGCTCCTGATCCAGAGGTGGTGAAAGCGGCAAGCGAGCAGCTGAAGCTTGAGCCGACAACAAAGAAGGTTGTTGATATCAACGATGCTGATCCGACCAAAGGCATCAAAGCCGCAAAGGCAATGCTGGAAGAAGTGAAGCTTCCTCTGACCGACGAGAACATCTTTATCGCCGCCTCCTGCAAGGAGAAGGGGATCCTGTATCTCACAGGGAAGAGCAAGGTCAATGGCATGAGAAAGAGTGATCCTGTTGAAGAGGCTGCAAAGAAGGCCGGTGAATATACCGTGACCGTCAACGGCAAGGCTTATGGAGTCAAACTTTCCAAGACCGAGGCAACCGTCAACGGGGCATCCTATCCTCTTCAGGTCGCTTTTGGAATCGATGAGAAAGCCATTGCTACGACTTCTGCAGCAAAGGCTACCTCCACTGCCCTTCCCTCAGGCCCAGGAACCAATATTGTTGCTCCGATGCCAGGCTTGATCCTCCGTCTGAATGTCAAGGTCGGTGACCAAGTAAAAAAGAACCAATGCGTTGTCGTCATGGAAGCCATGAAGATGGAGAACGAGATTTTTAGTCCTGTAGATGGGACAGTCACCAAGATTTGTGTGACTCAGGGTCAGCAGATGCAAGCCGATGACGCTCTTGTCGTTATCGCCTAAAGGAGCAATTTCATGATTGGGCAAGCGTTTGGTAAACTATGGCAATCCACTGGTCTGTATGGCTTTTCAGGACTGGCGGAAGGCTTTGGTGTTGGCAACTTCCTGATGATTTGTGTTGGGTTGTTGCTTGTGTACTTGGCTATCAAAAAGGGATTTGAACCCCTTCTCTTGATTCCTATTGGGTTTGGCTGTATTCTCGCGAACATACCCTTGGCCTATATCTCTTCTGTGGATCCTGCTACAGGAGATCCGGGTTTCATCAAGGTGCTGTTCGACAGTGGTATCTCGACCGGTCTGTTCCCTATCCTCATCTTTATGGGTGTGGGTGCGATGACCGATTTTGGTCCGCTTATCGCCAATCCCAAGACATTGCTTTTGGGTGCTGCGGCTCAGTTCGGTATATTCTGCGCTCTGCTTGGCGCCCTTGCCTTGTCTTTCATCCCCGGCATCAACTTCACGTTGCATGATGCCGCCGCCATCGGAATAATCGGTGGTGCTGATGGTCCTACCGCAATTTTTGTCACGAGCCGTCTGGCCCCGAACCTTCTTGGACCCATCGCCGTGGCCGCATATAGTTACATGGCCTTGGTGCCGATTATCCAGCCTCCCATCATGAGGGCCCTGACTTCAATGGATGAACGCAAGATTCGGATGCAGCAGCTCAGGCCGGTAAGCAAGTTGGAAAAGATTCTTTTTCCTCTGGTGGTGCTTCTGACAAACGCAATCCTGCTCCCCTCGGCAACTCCTCTACTTGGTGCCCTTATGTTTGGTAACCTGGCTAAGGAATGCGGAGTGATCAACAGACTTTCCGATACCATGCAGAACTCCTTGATGAATATTGTCACCATCTTCCTTGGCCTGTCAGTAGGCTCGAAAATGGAAGCCAGCAAGTTCCTCAACCTGAATACTCTCGGTATTCTTTTCCTTGGTATGATTGCATTCGCCATCGGGACCGGTGCAGGGGTATTGATTGCCAAGTTAATGAACAAAATCGACCCCAAGCATCCTGTCAATCCGCTTATTGGATCAGCAGGAGTAAGTGCTGTTCCTATGGCGGCACGTGTTTCCAGCAAGCTCGGACAGGAAGCGGATCCTCAGAACTTCCTGTTGATGCATGCGATGGGACCGAACGTAGCAGGTGTTATCGGTTCGGCAGTCGCTGCCGGCGTTATGCTCGCTGTCGTTCCCTTCATGGAAGTTCTTTAGTAAGTAGTTTTACTCCTGAAATTGCCAGGTTATTGATTGACGGTATTCTACCGAAAATTGATGACCTGGTTTTTTATTTGCAAACGACCTGCTCCGTGATACCAACTATTCATCAAGCACGACAAGAATGTGGGTATCTTTTTTCCCACTTCTCTGTAAGCTGAAATTTGGTGTTTTGTCATTGGCGAAGCATTCAGTCGCCAGCATCGGATGCCGTACAACGAAACGGGATTGTTGCTGGAAGCATTTCCACGGGCAATCCCCCTGCTGTCAGGTCTCGGCATCTCCCTTTCGTCAATGGCACAGGAATTCATCCAGGGCATCAATCAATTGAGGGACAAAATAAATGACAAGTTCCGTTTTATCTAGAAACTTGACAACAAACTACATAGTAGTGTTTCATTTAAAAAAAGAAGGATAGCAATGAAACAAGTAGGGAACATCAACGAGCTGGACGAGGCTTATATCTGGAGAGACAAGGCCGGACTTGTCAGCAAGGAATTGGGAAAATCCGTCGGAAGCAAAAAAATCTATGCGAATATGGATATTGTCCCCCCAAGGTGCCTCAGCACAAAATATCATAGCCATTCACAACAGGAGGAATTCTTCTTCATCGTATCGGGAGAAGGGACCTTGCGTTTGCAAAACAAGGAGATTGCAATTAAAAAAGGTGATTTCTTAGCAAAGCCCGCAGGAGAAGGAATCGCCCATACATTTTTCAATTCAGGAAAAGAGAACCTGGTCATCCTTGATGTCGGGACAAATGAGCCTGAAGACACCTGCTATTATCCCGACGAAGACGTATACATGCATAAATCGAACGGAACAAGGCATATCGTCCGTTCCGAATCCTTTGCTGACGACTGGTCGCCAAATCCCAATGACTAACCTTGTACCTGCAGAGGCAAACAGCCCTCATTCGTCTCTCAAAGACTGAGCGAGAATCCTATGCCAAAATACTTCGATCTCTGGTAAAAGAAATTCAGCAGAGGAAACCGGCCATCATGGTAGGAACAGAGAATCCTGGCATGTCCGAGGCCTAGGCTCTGATTGAACTCAATCCCAAAGCCGAGAGTATATTCGAATTCCCAGGGATTATCGGGATCATATCCTCCGACTTGGTGAAGTGTCTGTCCATCCTGATTGGCAGTCACATCGGCAGCAAAGAACAAGGAGCCAAGATTGTGCAAAGGATAATGCAACTCCACTCCGCCGTCGATAATCCATGCTTTGTAGGAATCTGCAAAGTCGGTTCCGGTAATATTCTCGTTGGAGCTTTCCACCTCTTGCAAGGACATTCCCGTAGTAGGCTTGAGAACCCAGGAAGGAATATGGATGGCCGGATGCATCCAACTTTTTTCCAAAGGAAGATTTGCATCCACATACAGACGAATAAACGAGGCTGGTTGCACACTGACACCAAAAAGAAAGTTGTTGTCCCGGGTATACTCGACGGGATCTCCGCATTGGTTGCTGATATTCTCAAGTGTCTCATCACCATAGTGTCCGCTGTAATGCTGAAGGCCAACCCTAAAAGTGACAAGATGAAACAATCTGACATTCATTCCCAAAAAGAAAATCCCATCAAACCCAAGATTATCCGCCCCTCCAAAGCCTTGAAACACGGAATTCAAGGCTCCCTGGAATCCCATCTCGGCTTCGACTGCATCCCGATAGGAAAAGCGGAAAAGGCCAATATTCAATCCGGTTTTGAGCTGAAGGTACAGATGCTCATCGATATACGCGCTATCTTTAAGGAATGGCACCTCCTCATATTTCCTACTACCAGTATCAGTATCAGTGTATTTGATGGACCGTGGCTGACCATCTGTCAGATACAGTAAGTTCAATACCGAGGTTGAAGAGAAAGGATTGGCGATCGAAGAAGGATACAGGGCGTCGGCGGCAAACCAATCAAAGGAAAGGGCATCCCCAAATAGATGATACGTGGCAAAACAGGGCCCAAGCAAGAAAGCAAGAAGCAAAACCACCCCAAGACAACGTTTCATGCCTGACCTCCTAGCCACTGATCGCGATGCCCATGACAACGTATTTGCTTCGTTGGAAGAAATAGTTCAAGAGAGGGAACCTCCCGTCATGATAATAACACTCCAACCGCATCTTCCGTCCTAGGATACTCTGGTTAAACTCAAAACCTCCCCCAACAGTACATTCGAATTCCCAAGGGTTATTCGGATCATAGCCTCCCACCTGATGAAGCGTCTGCCCATCCTGGTGGGCCTGGACATCTCCTGCAAGGAAAAAGGAACCCATATCCCACACAGGGAATCGGAGTTCAAGACCTGCCTGCAACCTCCATGCTTTGTAAGAGCTGTCATAGGCGGTCAAGTCTGACAAGCCTTCTTGCCCGGTGATATTCTCAAACTGGCTT
>Ga0265294_10007181_pt1 | contig 13261 bp, 7 predicted proteins | sample MunlanPumphouse3_FD_192504 | JGI IMG/M metagenome (GOLD analysis project Ga0265294, IMG submission 192504) | Groundwater microbial communities from a municipal landfill in Southern Ontario, Canada - Pumphouse #3 | ecosystem: Environmental > Aquatic > Deep subsurface > Groundwater | place... | reverse complement strand
TTTGAATGTATTCTATGTTTTCGGGTTGCGATAATGTTCGCTTAATCTGGTTTTGTTTTTTCATGCCGCTAGAGTACACGGCGTGACATGTTTTGTCCAGCACTTATTTAAGGGTAAAGGGCAGGGCGAGCCCGTGGAAGACGCTCCAGTACACCGCGGATCAGATCGCGAATTCCGATCCGACGATTATCTTTGCAAAGAATGGCACTTACGACGAGGGCGGCAGCACGGCGTTCGGCTCCTCGAACCGCGTCGCCTTCGCCGAAGGCAGGACGGTGCTTTTGAAGTCCGTGAACGGAGCCTCTAAAGCGACGATCATCGGCGCGGCGGATGAGGACACGTATCCTGAGCTGCAGGTCTATTATCCGAAGATGGGCCCTAAGGCGATGCGCGGCGTATGTTTCAACAAGACGTCCGGCGGCTGCGCGGTGCAGGGCTTCGCCATCCGCGACGGCCATCCCTCCCAGAAATACGGAACCGACGACAAGCCGCTCAATCCCTGGGCTTACAACGACACACAGGGCGGCGCCGTCTTTTCCGTGGTAAGCACCGACCAGACGCTCGACTGCGTCATCGAGGACTGCACGTCCGGCAAGGCGCTCGTCAAGACCCATATGCGGCGCACGCTGGTCAAGAACTGCTATTCCGCGAACTCCATCCACGAAACGGCCTGGGCGATTTCCTGCGCGTTCGTCGATTGCTATGGCGACGGACGGATGGGATCCTACCAGGCATATTCCGGGTACGCGCACCAGAACATGGCGGCCGGGCAGCTCCTGCACGTCGCCACTTTGCCGTACATGTCGATGTCCGGCGGCCGCTACTGGAACTCGGCCTTCGGCACGCAGTTCATTCCGCCTGCTTCAAATTTTCTCTGGGGCGCGATCTTCGTCAACGGTGGCCAAGGCGATAGTGGCGGCGGCGTGGCGTACATCAAGACAACGGAGCAGTTTTTCGCCGATCCCGCGAACAACGACGCGCGCATCATCAAGGGCTCGCTCGCCGAAACCGGCGTGAAGCTGCCGACCGCAGAGACGGCGGACTGGAACCAGTGGGCGACCAACTACGCGGCGCTCGCCACTTCCGACATCAACGGCAACCGCATCCTCTTTAGCGCCGCGGGCGTGCCGATGGCCGGTGCGTATCAGAAGCCGGTGCAGGCGTTTGTCTATTCCTCCACCGCCGCGAAGTTCGACGTGACGAGTCCCTCCGGCGCCGCCTGCGGCGAAGCGGGCGAGACGATCACCATCGAGCCGAACGCCGATGGAACGCGCTACGCGCAGGGCGTGATCGTGGGCAGCGTGACGAATTATTTTGAGAATCTGCCCGGCGGCAGCTACTCCTACACGGTTCCGGCGAGCTTCGAAGCCGGCGCTGTTAACGTCACGGTGCTCATCGCCCCGTACTGGTACGTCGATGCCGTGAACGGCAACGACTCCAACAAGGGCATCACGCCGGAAACCGCGGTGAGGACGCTCTGGAAGGGCATGAACCTTTGCGCGGCCAAAGAGACGGTCAGGGCGCTGCCCGGAACTTACGCCGAAGGCGTGACCGCCCGCGGCAACGGGGACACAAACACCCTCCCGCTCTGCCGCGCCTACCTCAAGCCCGGCACCACGCTGGAATCGACCGATGGTCCCGTGAAGACGATCATTCTGGGTGCGGCGGCTCCCGGCGATGATGCCGATAACGACGGTTGCGGTACGAACGCCATCAGTTGTGTGCGCGTGGCGGGCGCTAGCACCGCCGCGAACGCCGTGAAGCTCAAGGGCTTCACCCTTACCGGCGGACACACCCGCAGCGGTTACGACGGCTCCTCGCGTCCGTTTGAAAACGAATTCTACTGCGGCTCCGCCCTCCATTCGATCTGGGGCAATGCGCAGTACGTTACGATCGAGAACTGCATCGTCACCAACAACGCCTGCTATTATTCGACGGTCGGCGAGGCGACGATGATCAATTGCATTCTGGACGGTAACAAGGCTCCTTACGGGGCTCAGGCGACGCGCAACTGTTATCACCACGGCTGTCTCATTAAGTCCGGCGTTGCCACCGGCTCCTACGGCTTCTGGAACTGTACGCTCGGCACGAATTCGTCGATGAATTGCGCCGCCAATTACTACCTCTGCAACAACTCGCTGATGATGGGGACGGTCGGATGGCATGACAACAGCATGACATTCGCGAACTGCGTGTTCCTGTCAGGCAAGGAAAGATACCAGAGGGTGGATTGCGTGATTACCAATGCGGCGGCGATCGCGGTGGATGCGGATTACCGTCCGACGGTCGGCACGAGCGTTCTCATCGACGCCGCGAACGGGGAGTACACGGACATCAGTAAATTCGGCGGCAAGGATGCGCTCGGTGGTCAGCGCGTGTACAACGGAGCGATCGACGTCGGTGCGGTCGAGGCGGATTGGCGCGCGACGTATGCTGCGGACATTTCTAAGAAGGGCGAGCTTACGGTCACGAATGCGTCGCCGGAAGTCGTGGAAAGCGAAACGGGGACGGTGTGCATTTATCCCGGCGCGTCGGTTGCGGGGCGGTTCGTCCCGAACGGACAGACGAGACATGGCGAAATCACGGCGAAGGTCATCGGCACGGGCACGCTGACCGTCAAAGTCGACGGCGTGGCCGTCGGCACGGTCACCGGTCCCGTGGACGTTACAACGATCAGATTCCGGGTTGCAGGAGGATCTGTCGCGCTCGAATTTTCGTATGCGGGCGAGGGCGGTTACGCCGAGATCCTCGAGGTCGACAGCAAGAACGGATTCTTAATCATCGTCAAGTAAAGGATAAAGCACATGAACAGAATGATTGCCATGATGGGTGTCGCGATGGTCGCGGCGACGGTGACGGCGAAAATCGAACAGCATCCGGACGAGGAGGAGTACGGACAGCGCGTGTGGTTCCGGCAGGGCGACAAGTTCGCGGACGGCAACTATCGCGATTACTTCCAGCGCTCGTTCGCGGGAGAACTGAAGCGCAATCTCGAAGGATATGAGGGCTACTGCTGCGATATCGCCTTCGCTGATTCGCGTCCGTTCCCGGTCGAACCCGGCAAGAAGTATAAGCTCTCGATGAAGGTTTTCAATTGCGGCATGAAGGACGGCGTCGTTTCGACGAACAATCCCGCGCCCGGAAAGATCGCTTTCCCGAACCTCTTCCGCTTCTGGAAGGGCGGGGAAAAGTATCCGGACGCCTGGGAGTGTCTCAAGAGCATCAAGGGTGTCGGCATTCCCGAATCGGACAAGGAGCCGCTGCCCGCGAAATGGGCGGATCGGTCCTACGTGATCACCGTCCCTGAAGGCGCGCACATGTTCACGTTCTCGATCGGGTATTTCAGGAACTCGAACTGGGGACGTTACCTCATCGCCGATGTTAAATTTGAAGAGGTGAAGTAAATGATGGCGACACTTTTTCTGATCGCGGCGACCATTCTTCCGGCAAAGCCGACCAACAACGAGGAATTCGCCGCAGGCGAGTTCCAGTACTGGCATGAGCAGCTTACGGGTAGAAAAATGCCGTCGTACGATGTCTGCATCGGACGCTCCTTCGGCGAGAAATACTTTCCCGAGGACATCAAGGACCTCGAGGGTACCGAAGGTTTCGCTGTCCGCGTCAAGGACGGGAAACTCTACCTCTTCGGCGCGAAGCCGTGCGGCAATTGCTTCGCGGTTTATGACTTCTTCGAAAAGAACACGGACATCATCTGGCCGTCGATGGCCGAGGGCGCGGACCGCGTCTTCACGAAAGTGGACGCGGTTCCGCTTCGGGTCGTCAACTACCGCGAGAAGCCGACCTTCAAGTACCGCTGCGTCTCAATCGCCAACGGCGCGTACTACAACCATCCGCGGACAGAAACGTTCTCGCTGAGGCTGAAGGCGAACTCCTGCAACGGAAGCGCCGCACGCCGGAAGACGTTCGGCTTTCCCGAAAACGACTTCGCCTGCCACAACATCTACCAGTTCCTCCCATGGGAAAAGTACAAGGACATGCATCCCGAGTACTTTGCGCTCATCGACGGCGAGCGCAAGAAACCGGGCTTTGACAGCCAGGTCTGCTATTCCGCCCCCGGCGGGGCGGAGGAAGTCGCGCGGAATTTCGTCCATATGCGCTACGATTGCGGACAGCCCTGCGAGACCGCGGGACTCGCCGTCGAGGACCATTACCTCATCTGTCGCTGCCCCGGCTGCATGGCACCGATCACGCTTCCGGACGGACGTGTTTTGAAGCGCGAGGAGAACAAGGAGGAATTTGATTCGACGCGGTACTGGCTCTGGATGAACCGCGTCGCCCGCGAGATCAAAAAGATCAAGCCGGAATTCCGTCCCAACTCCCTCGCCTACATGAACTGCACGATGCCGCCGCCGATCCAGCTCGAGGACAACATCATCGTCGGATACGTTCCCTCTTCCTCCAACCTGAAACAGGACTACCTCGGCGACACCAACGCCAAGGCGTGGCGGTGGATGCGCGAGTGGAACGACCGCTGCAGGGAATGGACGAACTGGGAGTGGTGGGGTTGCGGCGCGCGCTATCCGCGTCCGGTGCACGTTGTCATCAAGAAAAACCTGGAGCTCCTCTCGAAGATGAAACTTTTCCGCTTCAAGACGGAATGGTCTCACAAGGAAGGCGCCGAATACACGAGCGGCATCGAATACTGGATCTTCACGAAGTTGCTCTGGAACGTCGATCAGGACGTCAATGCGCTTCGCGACGAGTATCTGAGGAAAACCTTTCGTGCCGCCGCGCCGGAGATGAAGAAATTCTACGACATCGTCCGTGACACGTGGTATGCGGACAGCGCCCCGAGCTTCTATTACGACAACCCGAACCGTCTTACCGGCTACTACCTCCTTTCCGATCCGAAGATCGAAAGCGCCGCATTCGCCGCGCTTTCGAATGCGGTCAAAAATGCGGATCATCCGGTTTCGAAGCTTATGGCCGAGAAGATCCTCGGTACGATGACCGGTTTTGCGGATACGGCGAGGAAGACCATGACCCGCACCACTTCGGCGGAATGTCCCAGGCTCACTAAGGGCGGGCTCATCTCCATGTTCGGAAGCGACTGGGGACGGGCGTCCGCATTCGAGTTCAAGGATTTCCGTAACCTCTGGAGCGAGAAGAAGGAACTCAAGACACCGATCTGCGCATATCTCGCCCATGACGGCGAGACCCTGTACTTTAAGCTCCGTGCGGAAACGGATCCGCGCAAAGAGAAGAAGGAAGAAAGTCTTTTCGGCAACGACCACTGGGAGGTGTTCATTCAGGCGAACCGTTCGAACGCCTCGGTTCCTTACTGCCAGATCGCCTTCGACTGGATGGACCGCCGCTGGACCTCCGCCGCGTACGAGGAGAAGCCCGGGCTCATCAAATGGAATGTCGAGTACGATTTCAAGGACAACGTCTGGGAGGCTCTCCTCTCCGTGCCGATAGCGCAGCTCAAGATCCAGGGCGAGCCGCGCATCTACATCTACCACTGGGACGGCGCCAACAAGGAACACGCCGCCTTGCGCGGCACCGGCAACTTGCACGATCCGGCGGGCTTTCTGAAACTGGAAATGGGGAAGTAAGATGGTTTTCGCGACATTGTTGCTGGCGGCGATTGCACCGATCGTGCAACCAGCCAGCCCGTTCGAGCGCTGGCATCTCTCCTTCGACGCGAAAGTCGAGGGCGACCACGTCATCGAGAACTATCCCCAGTATGAGAAGCTGTTCTATTGCGGGGCGGGCACAGCACGATATTACGGGCAGCCCCTCGCCAACTGGGAGGTGAAGTGCTTCGACAAGGACGGCAAGCGGGTCACGGAAGCGCCGAACGCGAGTTCATTCTATACGCTCGTCATCAGTTCGAAGATGGAAAAGTACCACGACGAGTTCATCACGCCGCCCGGTACCGTGAAGATCGAGATCGTCTTCAACCAGCCGAACACGAACGAGAACCTCGTCGTTGAGAACGCGAAGCTCGAAAAGATCGGAAATCCGCCGACGCTGAACATCAACCCCGACTTCTCGATGGGCCTGCGTGGCTTTGCCGGTTGGAGTGTCGGACGCAACCGCAGGATCGTGGAGGATCCGGAGAATCCGGGCAAGTACATGCTCGTCGCCGGCGGTGATGCGGGCAACGGCAACCTCCGCAGCAATTGGATTCCGGTGGTGCCCGGCGAAAAGATCCGTTGCGAATATAAGATGAGGTCGTCCCTTACGAAAGGCGCGGGACGCGTCGTCTTCATGACCTACAAGTCGACTGCCCAGCGCGACGATTGCCAGAACGGGGAGCTTTCCAAGAGCTTCTTCATCGGCAAACGGATGGCCGAGGGATCGTTCGACTTCGTCGTCCCTCCGGACATCCACGTGATCCGCGTCTACGCCGATAACGCCGAGATTCACCGCATGGCGTTCACGAAGGAAGGGGCGAAATGAAGAATTGTCTGATTTCAAGATTGTCTTATTGTCTGATTGTCTGCGTCTGTGCGCTCGTATGCCAGGCAAGGGTGATTGTTCCGGAGAAGCCGACGATCAACGAAGAGTTCGCCGCGGGCGAATTTAAGTACTGGCACAGGGAGATCACCGGCAAGGAAGAGCCTGCCTATGACGTCTGCATCGGGCGCGCTTTCGGCGAGAAGTTCTTCCCCGATGACATCAGGGCGCTGGAAGGAACGCAGGGCTTCGCGATCCGCAACCGTGGCGGCGTGATCTACCTCTTCGGCGCGAGTCCGTGCGGCAACTCGTTCGCTGTTTACGACTTCTTTGAGAAGAACACGGACATCATCTGGCCGTCGTACGCGAAGGACGTGGACCGCATCTTCACGCCCGTCGAGAAGATCGAGCCGAAGGTATGCGATTACCGGCGGATTCCCGCGCTGAACGACCGCAGCTGGTCCATCAACAACGGCCACTACTATAACGATCCGCGGACCGAGCACTACTGCCTTCGCCTCAAGAGTGACGCGGCGAAGGGGGATTCCGCGCGCCGCGCCGCATTCGGTTTCGACGATGGCGACTGGGGCGGACACAACCTTTGGCGGTATCTCTCGTGGGACAAGCTCCATGAGAAACATCCCGAATACTTCTGTATGGTGGACGGTATCCGCCGCAAGCAGGGCTACGATGCGACGATTTGCTACACCGCGCCCGGCGCGGCGGAGGAGATGGCGCGATGCTTCGTCAGAGAGCGCATCGAACAGCAAAAAGAGTGCGGTTACGCGGGTCTCGGCATCGAGGACGCCAACCAGGAATGCTGCTGCCCGACGTGTCTCGCGCCGATTCCGCTGCCGGACGGAACGCTTCTCAAAAAGGAGGACAACCCCGAGCTCTTCAAGAGCGCGCTCTACTACCGCTGGTTCAACAACGTGGCGCGGGAGCTCGCCAAGACGCATCCCGGCTTCAAGCTGAACACGATCGCCTACATGTTCACATGCGAACCGCCGCCGTTCCCGGTAGAAAAAAACGTGGTGGTGAATTACTGTGCGATCGGCAAAGATACGCGCAAACCGTTCGATGATCCTGCGAACAAGAAGGTGATGTCGCAGCTCCTCGGTTGGTCAAAGCTCTGTCCGAACTTCTCGGTCTACGAATACTGGGGGTGCGGGGCGCCCTATCCGCGTCCAGTCTCCTACGTGATCCAGAAAGACCTCAAGATCATGCTTCCGCTCGGGTGCTTCCGCACCGGCACGGAATGGACACACAAGAACGGCGCGGAATACGTTTCGGCGATGGATTTCTGGGTAGCCAACAAGCTCATGTGGGATCCGGATCAGGACATCGAAAAACTCCGCGACGAGTTTTTTGTGAAGGCCTTCCGCGGCGCCGCGGAGGAGATGCGGATTTTTTACGACATCGTCCGCGATTCCTGGTTAAATATCCCCGGTAAAAGCACGTGGAGCGAGAATCCGCTTAACGAAATCGCATTCCTGATGAAGGACAAGGCGGCTACCCGGCAGGCGTTCGCCGCGCTCGACGAGGCGGTGAAAAAGGCGACGCATCCCGCGTCCAAGCTCCTCATTGAAAAGATTCGCGAGGTGATGACCGGCTACCGCAGGAAAGCGCAGGAACAGCTCGATTCGAATAAGGACGTGGAAATCCCGTTTTCCGACGACCCGATGTCCCTCGCCTCCCCCGAAGGCACCGGCTGGGCGAACGCGAAAGTGCTCGCTGAAGAAGATTTCCACGGTGAGCCGCTCGAAGTCGCGATGGCGAACGACGGCCAGGCGCTCTGGTTCCGTTTGAAATCTTTGGCGTCCGCCCCCAAGCAGGGCAAGAACATCTGGTTTTCCGATCATTGGGAGATCTTCATGGAGACCGCGGTCCGCGGCTATCCGTATTTCACCTTCGCGGTCGATGCGGACGGCAACACCGTGAGTCAGCTCGTTTTCGGCGTCGGGACCAAGGCGAAGCTCGAAACCGTTTCGGTCCAGAAGGAAGCGGACGGCTGGCGGGCGATCGTTAAGGTTCCGGTCGATCCGCTTGATATCAAAGATGGCGAGATCAAGCTCATGTTCATCCATCGGGACGGCAAGACGCAGAAAAACACCGGATGGCGCGGCGGCGAATGGTTCGAACCTTCAACTTTCGTCAAGACCGTTGTCGGCAAAAAGGAAGATAAATGACCCTGTTCGTGAGTCCGATACTGGCTGCAATTCTCGCCGCGTTCGTAACCTTGCTCGCCGTGACTTCCGAAGCGGTCGTCGCGAAAGTCGAAAACTACCACGGCTCGCCAGCGATCATGGTGAACGGGAAACCGTTGCCGCCGATGTCGATAACCGCCTTCGACGTGGGAGGGCATTCAAAATACGGAGCCGACACAGGAGGAAAAAGCGTCTATTTCCGCAAGCTCGGAGAGGCGGGCATCCGGCTTTTTTATGTGAAGGCGAACACCAATTGGCTGCAGCCCGGGAATCAGGGAAAGGGCGTACCGAGCGGCGTCGAGGACGCGGTTAAGGAAATCCGGTTCGTATTGGACGCGGTGCCGGACGCCTGGATCATGCTGCGACTCACGGTGAGCCCGCCGCGCGACTGGGTGAACGCGCATCCCGAAGAGCAGGTCACCTACAGCGACGGTTCGCACCGCAAGGTCATCTGCACTTCGGTGAGCCGCAAGGAACCGATCGACGGCATGTACTCGCTCTGCTCCGAAGCGTGGCGCAAGGAAGGCGACAAGGCGATCGAGGACTTTTTCCAGGAACTCGCGAAACACCCTGAATGCAACCGGGTGATCGGAGCCTTCCTCTGTTCGGGAGGATCGTCCGAATGGTATTATCCAGATTACCTTGCGACTTCGGACGGCGCGTACGGCGACTTCTCCGAGCCGTTCCGTAAAGAGTACGAGCGCTACCTCCGCGGCAAATACCGGACAGTCGAAGAGCTGCGCCGTGTCTGGCGTCAGCCGGACGCCACCTTCGAGCGTCCGACGATTCCCAAACTCGCTGAGCGCGGGCATATTGGGGATGCGGATGAAAAAATCAAGAAGGCGCTGCAGAACTGGGAGAACGCCGATCGGGAGCTGAATTGCCAAATCGACCTCCATGCCCGTAGCGAAGTCAACGTCGGCGTCTTTCTCAATGTCAACGGGCACGCCCACGTCGCCGATTTTTGGGCAGCGTGGCACGAAGGAACGGCGCGGACGATCATCCATTTCGCGAAGACGTTGAAGCGCATCCGGCCGAACCTTCTCGTCGGCGCGTTCTACGGTTCGATGGGACAGACGACGCTCTACGACGGCGGCACCGCCACCGGCACGCTCACGATTCTCGATTCCGGGGTCGTCGACTTTCTCGCCGCGCCCGGAACCTACAACAACCGCGAACCCGGCGGCATCGTCGCGCAGCGCGAGATGCAGGATTCGTTCCGCATCCGCAACATGATCTTCATCGCCGAGGACGATTCGCGCACCCACCTCTGTAAGCCGTGGATGCAGCGCGACGCCATGGCGCTTTACACCGTGAAGGATTCGATCGACACCCTGAAGCGCGATTTCGCCCGCGACATCTGCGAGGACATCCATTCGTGGTGGTTCGACATGGGCTGCGGCTGGTACGACGATCCCGATATCCTCGCGCTCTTCACGCGCCAGCAGGAAATCGCCGCGGAAGCGTATGAACTGGACCGCACGAAGAAGAACGAAATCGCGCTCGTCTACGACACCGAGAGCATCCACCATGTCTCCGCGCCTACGAGCGCGCTCGCGGTCGACTACTGGCGGACCTCCGATCTCGGGCGCATCGGCGCTCCGGTCGATTACTATTTCCACAACGATCTCGCCGATCCGCGTATGCCGGACTACAAACTTTACGTGATGGTGAACACCTATCATCTCGCGGACGCCGAACGCGACGCTGTCTACGCCAAGGCGAGGAAGAACGGCGCGACGGTCCTCTGGATGTACGCGGCCGGTTTTTTCAATCTCGATGCAACGAAGGTGATGGATCCGGCGAACGTGTCGAAGACGATCGGCATGAACGTCGGCTTCTACGACCGGACACTCTTTCCGCATTTCCGCGTGGATCCCGCCTCGCACCCGATGCTCGCCGGTGCTTCCCCGACGCGCCGCTACGGGCTTATCGACCGCGACGTCCACAGCAGCGTCTGGCTCGGGAATCTCTGGATTTCCGGCTACCTCAACCCCGGCTTTTACGTGGATGACCCGAAAGCGACCGTGCTCGGACGCTACTGCAGCGACGGAAAACCCGCGCTCGCGATGATCGGGACGAACGGCGTGAAAAGCGTCTACTGCGCGACCGCGGTGATGCGGAGCGATCTTCTCGCCTCCATCGCCCATTACGCCGGCTGTCACATATACACGGGTGACGACGTCCTTTACGCTAACGAGAACTATGTCGTTATCCACGCGAGTACGGACGGCAGGAAGACCATCCGCTTCAAGAAAAAGTGTTCGCCGTATGAAGTCTACGAAAAGCGTTACTACGGTCACGACGTCAATGCGATCAAGATCGACATGCGTCTCGGCGATACTCGGATGTGGCAGTTGCGTTGAAATATCGAAACCGTTCCCGATCTTCGGCATTGATCTCAAGAAGATGGGCCTCGATGGGAACTCTGTCGCACAGGATGCGAATGTGCTCAACGTTTAAAATGGAGTGTTTCTTCTCATGAAAATAATCATCGGTCTTTTTTCGGTGGCGGCGGTCTTCGCCGCGATGGCGGCGGATGCGCCGTGGTTCTGGAAAAAAGCGAAGTACGCGGAAATCACGAGTCCTGCGGCGATCAGCGTCCGGGCCGGATCGGACTTCTCCTATCAGGTAGTTTACAAGGCCAAAGAACCGTACGCGCTCGAACTCGTCGGTTATGCGGGCAGGCCGCTTCCGGAGAAGGTTTCGTTCGATGCCGCGAACGGGGTCCTTTCCGGGAACATCGCCGCGGTCGGCGAGTACTTGGTCACGATCGTGATGCACGATGAAAAGGGCGGGAGCGTCAACTGGGAAGACCTCAGGATCAAGGTCGAGGAGAGCCGTCCCCAGCCGAAGACGCTCGCCGGCGAGACCATCTACCAGATCCAGATCCAGGGTTTCGACCGGGAAGCGAACTTCGCGGGCGTGAGAAAGCATTTGAAGCGTCTCGCGGACCTGGGGATCACGTGGATATATTTAAGTCCCATCACCGCGGCGGATCGCGGCGCCGACCGCACGTACTGGAGCAACCGTCAGCGCAAATACAACAACCCCATCAATCCCTACCGTCCCGCGGATTACTATCATGTCGAACCGAATTACGGTACGGACGAAGAATTCCGCGAACTCGTCGCTTATGCCCATTCGCTGGGTTTGAAGGTGATGATCGACGTCGTCTTCTTCCATTCGGGACCGAACGCGGTCTTCGCCAAGAACCATCCCGAGTGGTTCGTCCGGGACAAGGACGGCAATCCCGTCCGCAACGAATGGATGTTCCCGACGCTCGACATCGCCAATCCCGCCCTGCGCAAGTACCTGAAGGATTCGCTCGTCATGTGGGCGCTCGATTACGGAGTGGACGGCTACCGCACCGACTGCGGCTGCGATATTCCGCTCGACTTTTGGGAGGAGTGCGCCGCGGTGATCGATGCGAAAAAGCGCGATGTCGTCTGGCTCCTAGAAGGCGCGAAGCGTGAGTACTGCACGGCGTACAACATCTTCTATGGTTTCACCTGTACGATAAATTATCTCGCCTGGCATATGGACGGACGTCTTCCCGCGTCCGTCATCCGGAAGGGCTGGCAGGAGGAAGTCGACCGCGGCACCGGCGGCGCCTACTGTTTTCGCGGTACGGATACGCACGACGTCGCGAACAACGATGGCGTGAACCGCCAGGAGAAGCGCTGGGGACACCAGCGCGCCGAGGCGGCGATCGCCCTCTGCTTCGCGCTGGACGGTCCCGCGTGGCTTTTTGAGGGACAGGAAATCGGCTGGTCCGGCCCGTTCTGTATCTTCACCTGCACCCATCCCGACTGGGACAAGCCCGAATGTCTGGACCGTCCCGCCCTCATCAAGCGCCTCGCGACAATGAAGAAGACCGAACCCGCGTTCGGCTCTCGGGGACGCATCGCGTGGATGGAAACGGCGAATCCCGACGACGAGATTCTCTTCTACCGCATTGCGCCGGACGGCAAGAAGTTCCGTTGCTTTTTCAATCTTGAACAGGGGATCTGGGAAATAGAGGAAGTCAAATGACGTTTGCGAACCTGATGCTCGCGGTGGCGTTTCGGAGCTGAAACTGGGTCAGACCTTATTTTAATATTTAGCAATTAACGTGGGTTTAGAGGTATGAATGAGCTGGAAACACAGCTAGTTTAAAAATTGACGGCGGCCTAATTGTCTTATGGGTATGGCGTGATTTTAGAATTCAAAGTAATTTTACTTTCGCTTTATGACGAGAAGCAACCACGAATGATAACTCTCAATTTTTAATAACCACTCGTCATGGTGCAATTGAAGGATTAAGAAGCTCAAACCACCTGAGGACAATCAAGGCCCGGAGTAGTATGCGCATTAAAGCGAGGGAGATGTTTTTGAGGTAAAAAATATTGGTAGCTTGATAGTCAGTCCTGAACACGCGCTTCATGATCTTCGGTGAACGACCCACGTTTGAAAACAATCAGCAATAGTATGATTCGTGTTTTTTAATTATTCTTGTCTAAAGTCTGACAACAAGATTATAATGATAGCGTAAAAAACGGGAGAAAAAAGAAGTGGATGCCTTTAAACGATCGATAGCCCGATGCTATATCAGAGAAACATTATCCAGTTTTGCAAAATCTTTATCAAAG
>Ga0265294_10007180_pt1 | contig 13261 bp, 15 predicted proteins | sample MunlanPumphouse3_FD_192504 | JGI IMG/M metagenome (GOLD analysis project Ga0265294, IMG submission 192504) | Groundwater microbial communities from a municipal landfill in Southern Ontario, Canada - Pumphouse #3 | ecosystem: Environmental > Aquatic > Deep subsurface > Groundwater | place... | reverse complement strand
CCCCGCGCCGGAGGAGGTTGTCTACGACCCCCTGGGGTGCATCCGCATCGGCATCGAGGGGGACTGTATCGTCGCGGTCCACCAGGGCCGTGCCGTGCGGGGGCGGGACTGGGAAGACGTCTTTTACACGCTTCTTGAGGAAGGGAGTCTCTCGCGGTTCGACCATGCCGCCTACCTCGGAAAAGAACTCTTCAAGGCGGAACTCGCCATCCGGTACAGGAGGAGTTTCGAGCAGGACGGGCCGTTCTGAACAGTCTGCTCCCGTAAACTCTCTCGATGAAGGGCGCAGGGCCCGGTCCGGACATCTACTCTTTTGGAAATATAATAATGCTTATATAATTATGAGATTATTTCCCTGTCCGTGGCAGCGGGGAGCGGTGCCGAACTGTTAGGACGGGTATTCCCGGTAGCGTGGACCCCTCGGAGATCAGAAGTGTGCTCAGGGTCTGCATTCAGAATACTGGTCGCTCTCCCTGCCTGGGTAGATATGCGTGGTGAAACTACATGAGAAGGAATCCAACCATACTCGGGCTCGTAGCAGCCCTGGCCATCGGTCTCGTTGCCCTACCGGCTCTCGCGGTAACTGTCGACGTTGATATACGCGGCGGGTCGTATATCCCTGCCTCGCTGACGGTCGAGGGCAATACGACGGTAATCTGGACGAATTATGATGAAGTGAGTCACACGGTCACCAGCACGGGAGGACTCTTTGACTCCGGGCCGATAGAAGGGAACGAGACGTTCAACTACACGTTCGCCGATACGGGCACCTACCCGTACGGCTGTGCACTCAACGCCTCGACGCAGCGGACGCCCATGCAGGGCGTCGTCATCGTCGTCCCGGAGGGGATGATGGTCGAGCAGGGTGAGAACGTGACCCCGGGCGCGGAGCCGTTGAATCTGACAGTGGTCGACCAGATCACCGGCGAGGCGAACCTGGTCACCTTTGCGGATGCTCTGGATAGAGCAGGTGTCGCGAAGATGGTGCTCACCAGCGGCGGCGGCCCGTACACGGTCTTTGCCCCGGAAGACACCGCGTTTGAGGCTCTCGACAACGAGACGCTTATGGCGATCTTCAACGATACGGAGATGCTTGATGCCCTGTTGATGCATCATGTAGTGGAGGGGAACTATACCGTAGAAGACCTGATGGCGGCAACGAACACCACCGGGAACATGACGACTCTTGATACGCTTGCCGGGAACACGATCAACGTCACTGCAATCGACGGCAACCTCACGGTGGAGAACGCTGCAATCGTCACTGCTGACGGTGCCGCCGAGAACGGCATCGTCCACGTCATCGATATGGTCCTCGTCCCGGAGGGTCTCATCCCGGCAGAGAACGTGACCCCGACATCGGCGGAGAACATAACCCCGGTGGAAAACGTGACCTCTGTTGAAAACATAACCCCGGAGGCCCCGCCGGGAGGAAGGGTCATCCCCTGAGCACCCTTTTTTCCTTCCTGACCCCCGGCGGGCTGGTGCTTGCGGCCGGGATACGTGCCGAACGCGAGGGCTTATGTCCCCTCATCCCCTACTATTCAGGTAGAATGGCCATACGCGGGATCAGCAGAGATCTGCTTGCAATGCTTCTCGAACTCGGCAAGGAACACTATCCGGACGAGTTCGTTGCGGTGTTGCGAGAACAGGACGGCGTCATTCGGGATCTCAACCTGGTACCCGGGACGATCGTCGGGGAAGAGAGCGCCTCGTTCTTCCTCCATATGCTCCCGCTGGATACCCACCAGGCCGGCAGCGCCCATAGCCACCCGAACGGCGTCCTCTCGCCATCCTCGGCGGATCTGCGATTCTTCCCCACGGTAGGTCGGTACCACATCATCGTCGGGTACCCCTATACAGAGAGGGACTGGCAGTGCTACCGGGCGGATGGCCGCGTGACACGCCTCGAGGTGGTCGAGTGATCCGCGTGGTCGCAACGGGGACGTTCGATATCCTCCATCCGGGGCACCTCTACTACCTTGAGGAGTCGCGGAAACTCGGCGACGAACTCGCCGTGATCGTGGCGCGGGACGCCAACGTGAAGCATAAGCCGCGGCCGATCCTCCCGGAAGACCAACGGCTCCAGATGGTCCGGGCACTACGCCCGGTCGACCATGCCATCCTCGGCGATCTCCACGATATGTTCCGGCCGATCGAGGACCTCCGGCCCGATATCATCACGCTCGGGTTTAACCAGCACTTTGATGAGGAGAGCCTCCGGCAGAGACTCCGGGACCGCGGACTCGACGCGGATGTCGTCCGGATACCCGGGTATCCCGGCCCGCTTGCCAGTTCATCGAAGATCATCGAGTGTATCCTGAAGACCCGGGCTTTCCCCTGCCCCACCGGCGATGAGGAGTGACAGATCCGGGGAGGGAACGCGGGCACTCGCCCGCAGGTGACGGCGGTTCATGTGGCAGACCGATGCATGGGGCGACGCTGACGACCGGACGAGCTGGCTGAAGGTCTCGACCCCGTTCCTGCTCTGCGGAGCCTTCCTTGTCGTCGTGTGGTTCCTCATTCCGGCGGAGCAGTGGCTCCTGCTCGTCGGGATGATGGTCGCCTATGTCGTCCCGCCGCTCGGCCGGGAGACGATCATCCCGGTCGGCATCCTTCTCGGGCTCCCCTGGTGGCTGGTCGCGCTCTCCATGGCGTTCCTGGACTTTGCCGGCGGGCTCTTCATGGCCTGGAACTTTCCGCTGGTCCTGCGCATCCCCTACGCCGGGCCCTGGATCCGTCGGTTCATGGAGGCGGGCAGGACGTTCCTGGACCGGCGGCCGTGGCTTGAGCGGCTTTACTTCCTCGGTCTCATCGCCTTTGTGAGCCTCCCGTTCGACGGGTCGGGGAGTCTCGTCGGCTCCATCGTCGGGAGGATGCTCGGGATGACGAAGACCGAGGTCCTCTCCTGCATCACCATCGGCGGCCTCATCGGCAGTTTTGCCATCGCTCTCGGCATCGACTACGTCGTGGACCTCGTCCCGGCGGGGGCCGGGATCTGGGTCTCGCTCGCCATCTTCCTCCTGATCGGATCCGCGCTCCTGGTGGCCTACCGGAGTTACCGGCACCGGCACGAGGCGAATGGCTGAACCCAAAGATGCGCCCGCGATCTTGCATTCTGGTCGGTACTTCGGGTTGATGCTCTCTCACGCGCCGGATTCAGCCTAGGCATAAAAGAAAACTATAATATACGATCAGGTGAAGTAATCATCGGGCCAGAGCCCGGAGAGCAGCAGCATGCGGCCCTCCGGAACGGCGGGGAACGACTCAGTTCTGCTGGTCCGGGGTGATAGGCGCATGGTTCGATATTTGGCGAACAGTTCGCTTGACAACGAATATCCGGGGCAGCATGGTGGCGATCAGGGTTTTCGCGAGAGGGAGGGGGCTGCCGGCCCGAAAATCCCCGCCGCGGTGCTGTGGCAGGCAGTCGAGGCCTCGCTATCCGGGACCTGCATCGCCGATCGAGAGGGGCGTATCGTCTTTGCCAATGCTTCATTGCTTGCCATGTGGGGGTACGGCCTGCAGGAGGTGATCGGACAGCCTGTGGGCCTCCTCTGGCTTGCCGGGAGCGAGGGAGTGGATCCCATCGAGCGCGCTCTTTCCAACGAGCGGTGGGACGGGATGGTTGCCGCCCGGCGAAGAGACTCGTCACACTTTGACGTCCGGATCTCGGTCAGCACCGTCTCCGGCCCCGATGCCACGGATCTCTCGCTCCTGATCTCCTGCATCGACGTTACCTTGCAGCGGGGGACAGAGGATGCGTCCGGCCACCACCGCGGCCTCATTCGGGCCGTAGCGGCGATGCCGGCACGTTTTGTGGACCCTGCAGTGATCGATCCGGCCATCGAGACCTCGCTTGAGGAACTCGGTCGGGCGTGCGGGGCATCCAGGGCTTCCCTCTCCCTCTTCAACGAAGCCCGGACACTCTTCGGCACGACACACGAATGGTGCCGGCCGGAGCGGGGGTCCCGGCGGGGGGAGTTTCAGACCCTCTTTGCACACGACCTCCCCTGGTGGGTCGCCCGGATCCTCGAGGGCGAGACTGTTCTCATGGACGGTACATCCGGGGGAGGACGGTTGCGCAGGGAGGAACGCGAGTTCCTGAAGCGACACGGCGTCGGTGCGACGGTGATGATCCCGCTACGCCTGCATGGGGCGATCGTCGGGTTTGTCGAGTTTGATCGGGACGCCGGCGGGCCTGGGTTTGCGGACGGAGAGGTTGCACTCTTCTCTGCTGCCATCTACATCGTCGCAAGCGCGCTCGACCGGAAACAGTCCGAGTACGTCTTCCGGGATTCGGAAGATCTCTACCAGGTCGTTCTCGACGCCATCACCGATACTGTCACCGTTGTCGATACCACGCTCACCCTCCTCCTCGCAAACGACACCTTCGTCGCCTGGTGCGAAGAACTCGGCCTCCCGACGGATGTCGTAGGAAAGAACCTCTTTGCCGTGCTGCCGTTCCTCCCGCCCACTGCGAGGCAGCAGTACGAACGGGTCGTCCGAACCCGGCGACCGCTGACGTCGGAGCGGTCCCTCAGGCACGATGATGGCATCGTCGTCCTGCGAGAGACGCTTATCCCGATCTTCGAGCAGGGCGAGGTCAGGTGGATCATCACCGTCTCCCGGGATATCACCGCCCAGAGGGAGGTCGAAGACCTGAAGTCAAAAGCCTACAGCCAGGTCGAGCGGAACATGGAGCAGTTCGCCCTCCTCGCCGACCACATCCGGAACCCGCTCCAGGCGATCATGGGACGCGCCGAACTGATCGACGATCCCGTGACGACGGAGAAGATCCGGCAGCAGGTGCAACGGATCAACGGCATCATCGATCAACTCGACGGGCGGTGGGCGGAGTCGAGGAAGCTTTCCATGTTCTGGCGGAGGTACTCCTGATACCATCCTCCTCAATTTGTACCGGCGATTGAACTCCAGACCCGGTTTCGTTCGAGGATGACCCAGTAGCGCCGCAGGTCTGCCTCTGCAGCCCGGTATTCGGGGTAATGGTCACCGACGAGACCCCAGAACCGCTTTGAGTGGTTGTGCTCGCGGAGGTGGGCCGCCTCATGGACGACGATATACTCCCGCAGGGGGCCGGGGAGGGCTATGACGCGCAGGTTGATGTTGATGTTGCCGAGCGTCGAGCAACTCCCCCACCGGGTCTTCTGCAGCCTCACCGCGACCTTCACCGGTCCCTGCCCTGCAAGGTCCGGGCAGGCCTTCAGGCGGTCTGGGACCTCCTCTCTCAACATCCGGGTGAGGTTGCTCCGGAGAGCGGAGCCGGGCGGGCAGGTGACTATGCCACGCGCCTCGTCGACCACAAACCGGGTGCCCGGGGCCGGGCGGTAGAACCGCCCGTGCAGGAGGAGCAGATCTTCCCTTCCGCGCCCTTCAGCAGCGAGCCGATTGAACTCTTCGCGCCGCTCCTCGATCCAGGCCGTATTGCGCTGCAGGAACTCCGCGACGTCGAACGACGGGGGGGCAACCACCCGCAGGGTCCCGTCAGGCCGCACCTGGAGACGGGCCGACCGTACCGCCTTCCGAACGACGGTCGTGCCGGCCGGGACTCTCCCCATCCCTCCCCGGTCCATGTATCAGTAATCGGGCGGCGGCGGGAAAAACCACGCGATCCGGCACGCTCCTATATCCGATGACGACAAACGTATGGTTAGGGGCAGCATCATGAGCGAGAAGGAACTCAAGATCGGCGATATCGCGCACCTCACCGGACTCTCCGAGCAGGACGTCCGGAAACTCATCCAGACCTACGACAGCCTCTTCACCTACCGGACCATCGGCCCGGTCCGGCTCTTCCCGCAGAAAACAGTCAAAATCGTCCGAGAGCTCATGGACCTCTCCGGGAAAAGCCTCACCCCCGAAGAGATCACCCTGGAGGTCCGGTCCGGCAAGAAGGCGGCTGCGCCGGAGGGGCCCGCGCCCGAGATCGAGCGGACCGGCGTCCTCCTCCCGCCCGAGGTGGTGCTCGACCTCCGCGTCATGCAGGAGACACTGGCCCGGCAGGAGCGCCGGATAGCGCAGATGGCGGCAGACCTCGAACGGGTGCAGGAAGAGCGGAGGGAGGAGGCCACCCGTCTCCAGGAGACTCTCGACCGCCTGCAGGAACGGCTCGATAAGCATCAGAGGGACCTCGTGATCGTTGCAGAATGGGTTGACTACTTCGACGGGCAGATGGATGGGGTCTCCCGCCCGATGCTTGACCGGGTCCGGCGAGCCTTCGGGATGGAGCACGGTTCCGACTGAGGGGGGATGCGGCCTTCCGGGGCACTTCCGGGGCTTCCTGCTGCGACCCGGGGCGCTGGACGGGCGGCCGTCGCCGCTTTGCCTATGATATATAACACAATATAACACTCAATAGTATATTATTCGCAAAATTTATATGCGATCCCGGTTACCGGTCTGCGAGGTGATCGAGATCCATCAGCAGAAGATGGCCACAGCACTGATCGTTGCCATTCAGGTCATGATCATTGGCGGGTTACTGGCTTGCATCGTCGTCGGAACACAGGATCGGCCGTCTCCGGTCTCACCGGCAGGTGAGGCCCGGCACGTGGAGCATGGGTCCTGGAGCACCTCGGCTGCCGCATACCCCATCGCCGGCCACCCGCCGGGGATCCGGCTGAGCATCCCGGCTGATGCCGGGAAGGAACCTCCCCTATTTTTGATGTGAGACCCCTTCTCTACCCCATCACGATCTGCACGGCCGTCGGATACCTGTTCCTGATGGCGTAGACGAGGGGTTTTGCCATCCAGAGCCTTCCGCCCTGCATCCTCCGGAGCGGGCTGATCTCCTCGAGAGACTGGAGGGCCTGCACCGCAGCCTCATCTGCGAGGAAGAAACTGTCCGGGACCGTGGAGTCGAAGTAGAAGAGGATTGGAAGCCGGAGCCGTCTCTGCAGCCCAACGGGGAGGGCCTGTTTCAGCCGGAGGAGGACGTCCCGGTCAAAGTCGTACTGGCTCCCGCCCTTCGTGACGGCCGAGGGATGCTCTTCCGAGAGGAGCAGGGAGAGACGCTTTCGCTCCGCAACGATCCCGTCATTGATCTTGCCGATCTCAAGCCGCATCCACCGAAAAAGGGTCGACTCGTCGCCTGCTGATGGTCGGTCGGGCATAGTGCGCTCCGGTGGTGATCCCCGGTTGGGTCCAGAGATCAGTCTCTGGCATGCGATATATACCTGGCCCCGAGGTCCGGACCCCCACCACCCCCGGAAAAGTATATCTCGCTCTACTCCAGATTCGGCGTCTTCCCTGTGATCTTGATGAAACATGATTCAGCGTGCCGCAGGCAGACCCGACAGCATGCCTACCGGCTCCGGAGGACGCTCTTCTGCGCCCTGCTGCTTGCGGGCATAACCACCCTCCTCGTGGCCGCTCCGGCAGGTGCCACCGGGGAGCGTGACCCCGCCATCGCCGCACTGCTTGCGGAAGTCAATGAATCCGACCTGCGGGAGACGACATACGACCTGCAGAACTTCTCGACCCGGGTCTTCGCCTCCGATGGAAACCGAGAGGCGGGCGATTACCTCGCTGCGAGGCTTGAGGGGATCCCCGATCTCGAGGTGGAGTCCCAGGGCGGGGGCCTCAGGAACGTCATCGCCACACTTCCGGGGAAAAATAGCACCTCTAGCGAGGTTGTCATGGTGGGGGCGCACTACGACAGCAGGTCGTCGGACCCCGCCCGTGCACCCGGGGCTACCGACAACGGGTGCGGTGTCGCGATCGTCCTGGAACTCGCAGACGTGATGAGCAGGCACTCGTTTGACCGGACGGTCCGGTTCACGTTCTGGAACGCCGAAGAAGACGGGCGGTATGGCAGCGCTGATTATGCCAAAAACATGACGGATGCCTCGGTTCCGATCGTGCTCTACCTCAACTACGACTCGGCCTGCTACGACCCCCAGAACCGTTCCGTCCTCGATATCATCTCTGATGAGAACTCCTCGGATATTGCGGCACTCATGATGGACCACAACGTCCTCTACGCCACGAACTTCACCCTGACCACGAACAACAACACCTGCGCCTCGGACCATATGCCCTTCCGATACCGGGGTTACCCGGCCGTGATGACCCACTGCGAGGAACACGGTCCGGCCCACACCCCCGACGACACCGTCGACCAGGTCTCGTTTGGGTATGCCGTAAGGAATGCCCGACTCGGCCTCTCGGTGCTCGCTGAGGTGGCCGGTCTCCGGGACGACGCAGAAGGCCCCACCATCCCGAAGGCCCCGGTCGCCGATGATCCTCTGGTGCCCATATACTGGAACCTTTCGGGAGTTCAGTCCAGGGGTGACCGGTGACCCCGGGCCCCCAGGGTCCCGCTCTGGCCGCCAATAGCATCGCTATGTGCCGCGCGGATGAAGATGGGTTGGCCATCTCCCCTGTTCGCCATTCTGCAGGGTAACCGGGGCCGATCACCCGGCACGAGACCGGGGAACGTCCTTCTCACAGTTTCGGGCCGGTTCCCTCCCGCTGGCCAGATGCGAAGCGGAGAGCACGCTTTTATACGGTCGAAGCCAACGTTAAAAAAATATGAGAGATTCTGAGATCCTGATGAACCCAAGCGATCTGGTCCGTTTTCTCAAGAAAGATCCTGCTGAATTCACCAGGGAAGACATCATCCAGTTCTGCGAGGAGAACAGGATTGAGATGGTCAATTTCCGCTATGCCGCTGAAGACGGCAAGCTCAAGACCCTTAATTTTGTCATATCCTCAAAGGAGCACCTCGACACCATCCTCTCCGACGGCGAACGTGTCGACGGCAGCAACCTCTTCTCGTTCATCGAGGCCGGAAGCAGCGACCTCTACGTGATACCCCGCTACCGAACGGCGTATATGAACCCCTTTGCCGAGGTGCCGACGCTCGAGCTCCTCTGTTCATTCTACGATAACGATGGGAATCCGCTGGAGAGTTCCCCTGAATACGTGCTCCGCAAGGCGGACGCGGAGTTCACCCGCCGGACCGGGTGTATCTTCAAGACCCTCGGGGAGCTCGAGTACTACGTCATCAGCCCGCGGGACGACCTCTTCCCCGGCCGAGACCAGAAGGGCTACCACTCGGCAGAACCCTTCGTCAAGTTCGCAGACCTGCGGGACGAGGCGATGCGCCTGATCGCCCGGGCCGGCGGCCGGATCAAGTACGGCCACTCGGAGGTCGGGTGCTTCTTCACCGACGACACTTACTACGAGCAGCACGAGATTGAGTTCCTGCCGATGCCAGTCGAGCAGGCGGTCGAACAGTTGATCGTCGCCAAGTGGATTCTGCGGATGCTCGGCAACCAGTACGGCGTCGAGATCAGTTTCGCCCCGAAGATCACCGTCGGCAAGGCGGGGAGCGGCATGCACTTCCATATGCTCGTCGAGAAGGCCGGTCGGAACCTGATGGTCGAGGGCGGCAAACTGAGCCCGATGGCCCGGAAGATGATCGCCGGCATCCTCGACGCCTCCGATGCCCTGACGGCGTTTGGAAACACCATCCCGACCTCCTATCTCCGTCTCGTCCCCCACCAGGAAGCGCCGACGACGGTCTGCTGGGGAGACCGCAACCGCTCGGTCGTGGTCCGTGTGCCCCTCGGCTGGATCGGCGCCGAGAACATGACCTGTGACGCGAACCCCGGCGAGAGCCACGGCAGGGAGGAACGGCCGTCGAAGCAGACGTTCGAGTACCGGGTCGCCGACGGGTCGGCCGACCCCTACCTGACCGTCGCCGGTCTTGTCGTGGCAGCGCTCCGGGAGATCGAGATGCCCGATGCGCTCGATATGGCCGAGCGTCTCTACGTCAGCGGGAACATCTTCCGGCCCGAGTTCAGGGAGCGCCTCGCGGAGTTCAGGCAGCTTCCCGCCTCATGCATCGAGTCTGCCGAGGCGCTCGCGGCGAAGCGGGCGATCTTCGAGGCGGACGGGATCTTCCCGGCTGGCATGATCGAGAGCAGGATCTCCACCCTGAAAGCTTTCGATGACCGGGGATTGAGCGAGAAACTCTACGGCAACAACGACGCGATCCAGGAACTGGTCGAACAGTTCATTCATGTGGCGTGAGAGCCGGCCTCTCTCATCGGATACTTTTTTTAGCGGTCCCGGGGCCATCCCCGGCAACGGCAACATACGGCCCCCCTCCCGCGCGGGTGTTGTCCGGCGTTTGTCGCGGATCTCCTCTGGCAAGAGCAAGTTATTATTAGGTGATGCTCCAGTGGAGGTGGCTCCCGGGAGTGAGGCGGGTCCCCCGGCGGGCGGAGATTACAGCCTCTCGATCATTCCGGGAGGTTGTGTGGAACCGCCGGGGTCCGCGCATACCCGGGTGATGAGGATCGCATATGAAAGGTGGATCAGAATCAAAAATGGCAGAAGAAGCGGCTCCGGTCACGTTTACGTGCTACCGTATCACCCCGGGTGAGGGGGAGGGCGCTCCTGAGGAGGGCATGAACACCTACAGCCTTGTCGTGTTGCTGCCCGATGGGGATATGAAGCACCAGGTCGTCTGGGCACAGGCTCCCGAGGACATCGGTGACGCGATCCGGGTTCCCCCCGGCTCACGGGTGATCATGACCGAGATGAAGAGCCCCATGGTCTGGGATAGCGAAGAGGTGGGGGCGGAAAAGGCGGCCATGGAGGCCACACCGAATCCCTAACCTTTTTTGAGACAGAATTCTTTGGCCTGCGATCGTGCAATTCCTATTCTGAAGAAAGGTTCAGGCGTTCTCCCCGGCGCAGATCTCAGACCCGTTTGGCATCGAGGAGCATGGAAGCCACGCCGACGAAGGAGACTGCTATGATCGCGAAGATGACAATGTTGAAGTGCTCGGCGATGATGGGGATGTTCCCGAAGAGGTAGCCCGCGAAGACGAAGCTCGTGACCCACAACACCCCCCCGACTGCATTGAACTGGATAAACCTGGAGTAGTCCATCTTCCCGGTCCCCGCGAGGAACGGCGCCAGGGTCCGGACGAAGGGGGCGAACCTGGCTATCACAATGGTCTTCCCGCCGTACTTCTCAAAGTAGGCTTCAGTCTTCTTGATATGGTGTGGTCTGACGAACGGGATCCCCCGTGCGAGGAACCGGGTGCCGAATCCTTTCCCGATCGAGTAGTTCAGCGTGTCCCCCGCAATCGCTGCCACTATCAGGAGCGCGAGGACGGGAAGGAGGCTGAGGCCGCCCTGTGCAGCGATTGCGCCGACAAGGAACAGGAGCGAATCTCCCGGAAGGTAAGGGGTGACGACCAGCCCCGTCTCGAGGAAGATTATGAGGAAGAGGAAGAAGTACACATATGTCCCGTACTCCTCGATAACGAGTGGCAGGAAGTCATCGAAATGTATGATGATATCGATGAGATTCCCTATCTGTTCAAACATCTTACCCCTGTTTTTACACTGGTGCCTGATATACCTGTTGCGCCGGTACGACCCGATCCTGACCGAGGCTATCACCGGGTTTCGCGGACGGTTCTCTCCTCCCGAAAATTAGATGCCGGGGAATCGTCCACTCAGATCATGGATCGATCGCTCGACAGCCCGCCCGATGTGATCTCGGTGGTCACCGGGATTGCGACGGCGTCCGGTCAGGTCCGCCTCATCTGGGTCTGCTCTCGCTCGGGGCCGAGGGTGCGGAGGATACTCCTTCCCGGCGACCCACGAGTCGATGCGGCGATGATCGAGGCCATGCCTTCCATCGAGGAACCCCGTGATGGAGAGATCCTGGCATTGATCGCCGGGATCCAGTCCCTCCTTCTGGGGAAGGATGTCCGGTTCGATATCGGTCTCCTTGACCTTGACCGGTGCCCGCCCTTCCAGCGGCGCGTGCTCCTCACCGAATACGGTATACCCCGGGGGTATGTCAGCACCTACGGGCGCATCGCCCGGCACCTCGGGAACTCGTCTGCCTTCCGGGCGGTCGGGAACGCTCTCGCCAAAAACCCGTTTCCCCTCGTCATCCCCTGTCACCGGGCCTTGCGGTCGGATGGACGTCTGGGTGGGTTTCAGGGTGGGCTCGCTATGAAGCGGAGACTGCTTGAGATGGAGGGTGTCAGGTTCCGGGGGGACGGGCGGGCGCTCATGGACCATGTGTGGTACTAAAGGCCGTTATGGGGATTGCGGCCCACCTCAATGGCTCTCTGTTCCCGACTGTTGCTCTCCTGCAGGATCCGATCGAGGGAGAGATATATGTGGGATCGCGTTCACCCCCCACCGGGGTGATCAGATGGCAAATGTTACCCAGCAGATGGCGCATGTTACCGAGTACAGTACGGTCAATCTGGCGAAGGACGCCGGGGTGGACCGGGAACGATGGGATCGGATCCCGGACGACGCGACGATCAACAGGACCGTTGAGGCGATCAGGGCGCGGAACATCAACGTGATCCTTACGAATACGCCGGAGGAGGGTCTCCAGGCTATCGTCGACCTGCTGCCTGGAGGGGCCGAGATCATGAACGGCTCCTCGACGACCCTGAACGAGATGGGGTTTGACCGGGTGCTCGAGGAGAACCGGAAGGGATGGCGCGACTACCACGCGGTCATCACGGCCGAGAACGATACGGAGCAGCGGCACGCGCTTCGCCGTAAGGGCGTGGCCGCCGATTACTACCTCTCCGGGGTGCAGGCGATCGCCGAGTCGGGCGAGATCGTCGGGTGCGACAAGACCGGGAGCCGGATGGGGGCCTGGCCTCATGCGGCGGCCCACCTTATTCTCGTCTCCGGGGTGAACAAGATCGTGCCGACCGTCGATGATGCGCTCCGGCGGTGCCGCGAGTACTGCCTGCCGCTCGAGAACCAGCGGGCACAGCACGCCTACGGCATCGGGAGCTATATCGGCAAGCACGTGATCCTCGATAAGGAAGACACCGACGAGCGGGTGTCTCTCGTCCTGATCAAGGAACGGCTTGGGTATTGAATCCGGCTGCCTATCTCCGCACGGCCCGGCGGCATGAGCAGGAAGACCCCCTGCGTAAGCGGGGGGTAGTTCACCTCTCTTGCGAGTCAACCGTATACCCTCTCCTTAGCTCCGCCGTCTTTCTGTCCAGCCATGCAGGAGCGGTGCGGTCACGGCTGTAGCGGTGCTCCCCTCCTTCTTTTCATCTCTTTGGGGGTTCGGTATATCTGAACTCCCGTGCCATTTTAATGCATGGAGATCGCAGAAATCCTCAACATCACCGTTCCGCTCTCCGACATCACGCTCGAAAGCGTTGTTCTCGCTGTGCTTGTCGCGATCATCGGGTGGCTCGTGGTGAAGGTGCTCACGGCTGCCTTC
>Ga0265294_10007179_pt1 | contig 13262 bp, 24 predicted proteins | sample MunlanPumphouse3_FD_192504 | JGI IMG/M metagenome (GOLD analysis project Ga0265294, IMG submission 192504) | Groundwater microbial communities from a municipal landfill in Southern Ontario, Canada - Pumphouse #3 | ecosystem: Environmental > Aquatic > Deep subsurface > Groundwater | place... | reverse complement strand
GAATTAGAAGAAAGAATCAAAAATCTTGAATACTCTAATGAATTATTAAATGCAGAACTACTAAAATCTATGGGTATTGAAGCGCCCCCACAAAAATCAGTTGTTGAAGAAGTAATACTATTAACTAGACCAGAAGTAGATGCAGCCATAGCACATTATGGAAATGATATACAGAAAGGTGTATTAAAAGATAATAAAAAAAATTCAGAAGTATTTAGGGTATTTTGTGGTGTGCGTAGTAGATATTTAGAAAATAATCCACCAATTAGCTTACCTATTAGATTAAGAGAAGCTATTGGTTGTGTAGATGATTCTGAAAATAATACAGAACATATACCTAAAAAGATATTACGTGCATAATGCATATTTTCACGGGGTAGGTTAGTTAATTCCCCCAAACCCTACCCCCAATTCCCCCAGCTTTACCAAGTTCAAGTATGAATATAAAATCCTTTGTGCACCAGCTAAAACAAAACCCAATCCCCAAAAATTCTCAGGGTATGAAAATGGTCCCGGTCCGCTAGAGAGTTTTTCGCTCCATGCCTGTGTCCTGCCCTTATCGCTATATACAACACTATGGAGAAATAAAATTAATATCACTACAATATCACTACAAAATATTGGATCTTCTTCTACTACCTCTACATCTTTCATTAATCAATCCTTTAGTAATATATAAAGTTCTGACTAACCACATCGAAAGAGAATACCACTACACCCCAGATACCCAATCTATCATGTTTTAATATTTAAAATAGTATAAACAGTTATCGTAAGTTTTATAAAGTTGAAAAATTTTTCTGGATATGAAAAGTAGATCCGGTCCGCTAGAACAATTTTCGGTCTATGGGTAGTAGCACCCATATATCACAACAAAATAGGCTTCATATCAATATCACTATCTTCATTTATTTTATCCTTATCACTACTCTGTTCTTTATTCATTACTTCCTCTTTAAAAGAATATATTATCACTACCTCAAAAGGAAATACCACTACTACCACATAAAAGTGTTAAAAGGAAAAAATATGGTCAATATCACTATATTGAAAACTCCGGCGCTATAAGAGTAAACCCTCCTATAGCGCCATATATAATTACATCTACAGTTTCAGGAAATGAGATCGAAGTCATCGTGTTGCAAAGTCCTTAATATAAGTTGTATTAATAAATCTATACCACTTTGTAAAGCTTCGTTGTACTGTATAACAAAATCTATATTTACTAGATCTCCGTTTAGTTTGAAAAGATGAAGTAGTTGATTCATTTCTTTTGTGTGATCATTTAGATATTCATAAGCACCAAGAGCTTCATCTTTCAGCTCAAAAACACTGTTAGCTTGGATTGCTAATATGGTTTTACGAAAAGTTTCATTTTCCTTTGTTACCTTGTTGAGTTGATATTTCATATTAGCAATAACTGTACTATATACTAGTAAGTTATCTTGTAAATTTTTTACTTCTTCATTCTGCGGCATAGAAATACGAAGAGCTTCTTTCATCAGCATATTACCCTGGAGTACTTTATCATTGGACATGGTAATCTCCTTTTATGGAAGTTTATTTATGAATTTTTTGCCAAGAAACTTTCGTTCATTTGCATTGATTTGGTTAATTTTCATGTCAGTATCATATATGATTTGAGCATAATCTGCATAATAGGTTATTTGATTGATTGGATTTTTGATGAGTATGTCTTTTTCTGGTATATTTTTTGGTATAGCTTCGACGATTTTATTCATACTATTTAAATAGGATTCAATATCATCTGTACTATACTTTTCCATACCAATTGCGTAGGTTATGAAACCGTGAGACGATCCTCCAATATGGTAAAGTTTGTAGGTTCTAAAATCTTTTGTTGAAGTTTGACTGATTAAATTTAAAGCATCTTTTATAGTTTCATATTTTATTTCTAAGACAGTTTTGCCATATTCTTCATATTGTGTCTTATTTTCTTCATCAACATTTTTATAAACGAGGTACAATTCGTTTATTTTATTTATACAATCTGCGGGAATTTTAAAAATGTTTGGATTTTTTAATACAACTTCGATGACTTTGATAGATTCGTCTTTCCAAACATTATTTATTAGTTTGAAGTTGATAAATAAAGAAGATCCGAGAAATAAAAGATAAATGAATATTAAAGATTTATATTTTTTAATCATATTCTTCCTCGTCAGGTAAAGATGGTTTATATAACAAGCTGTCTTCTATTTCGAAGTGTTTAGCTTCATTTAGACGACGCATTGTAGCTAAGATTCGTTGACATTCTTTGTATTGATCTACACATGTAGTTATACATTGCATTGCTCCTGCACTTACTTCTGTTTCAGATACTTCATCTACATGAGTTGTAGCACACTCTAATGCACAGTCTTGATGTTTACTTAAACATTTTTTGTGAAGATTTTTTACGTATGGTATAGCTAAACTATCTGAAGCGTCGGTCAAAAAAATTGAGGATATGAAAAGTGTACCCGTCAATACATATTTAATTCGCAAGAAGGATTTTCGCATACTATATCTCCATCAAGTATATCCATTTTATAATGGCATTTTTGGCAGATAAGAGGATCTATGTTGTTGATGTTTAAAAGACTGTTCAAAGTTTTTATGGTTATCAATTGTAAGGTCTGGTTCAATACCCTAATTTTTTCGACCAAAGGGATAATTTTTAATGGGGACTCTATTTTCTCAATATCGGTTTCAATAGAGTTTATTTGAGTAATGAGTTGGTTCCAGTCTTGTTTTAAAGTATCCATAGTGTTCTCTTGTAAAAAAAGGTATTACCACTCCCACACAGTTGATGTGTGAGAGTGGTAATTGGATGAGGATGGTGTTACTGAGCCGGTACTGCTGCCGGTACTGCTGCCGGAGCCGCTGCCGGAGCCGCCGTCGGAGCCGCCGCCGGAGCTGCTGCTGCCGGACCGAAGGTGAGCGTGGATTTGTTCTTCTCGATGGTAGCCGGACCGAAGCCTTTGATACGCATCTTCAGGTCTTCCCAGCTTTTGAAGGGACCGTTCTTGGTCCGTTCGGCAACGATCATCTCGGCCTTCACGGTTCCGATGCCCATACCATCTTTGGCGATGGTGGCTGCATCATCTTTGTTGAGGTCTGCGGCGAAGGTTACGGAAGCGCCGAATACGAGTGCCAGGGCCAGTGCTGCTGCGAAAGTCTTGTTCATGGTGTTGCTCCTTTTGCTTGATTTTGGGGATTATCCCCGGTTTGGTTTTCACATCCCTCACCCAAAAATACCACTACACCCCAAAAGGGATTTAGGTGAGTTTTTTATTAGAGAAAAAGGTACTGAACGGGTAAAAGTCTACCCGTCCAGTAGTTGCTGAGGTTGTTCAGATGGGGGTTCCCATCATTCCGGAAGCTGCTGCAGTGGGTGCCATGGGTGTTCCCGTATTGGGTATAGCCATATTGGGCATGGGCTGCTGCATGGGCTGCTGCATGGGCTGCTGCATCTGCTGTGGCATCTGCTGCGGCATCTGCTGTTGTGCGTATTGCTGCATGGGCTGCTGCATGGCCTGCTGCATGGGCTGCTGTACGGCCTGCTGCATTGGCTGCATTACAGGCTGCTGCATGGGTTGCATCTGCTGTACGGGCTGCATTACAGGCTGCTGTATGGGCTGCTGCATGGGCTGCTGCATGGGCTGCTGTACGGGTTGCTGTACGGGTTGCTGCTGTTGTACAGGTGGAGCTGCATGGTTGACGAGTGTTGCGCCTTCAGGCAGGAGTACACGTGCATATCCGTATGCAGGGCCTTCTGTGTAAATTGCTTGCATACGTGCGGGGTTGATGTAAGTTTTCCAGGTCTCGTTGTCTGCCTGTCCGATCTTATCCCAGAGCGGCGGGCGTGAGAAGAATGAAGCAAAGGGATAGCTTGCCCAGTTGGCAATTTCCTGTGCAACAATGGCTGCGGCATCTGCTCCCCAGATGAGTTTGCCATCGACGATGAAGTCGGTTGCTAGATAAGTTACCGGCTGACCTTGTGCGTCTGCGATGGGCTGATTGTTGACGAACAGTCGTTTTTGATATGTGTTGAGTCGTAAATCACAGCTGAATTCTTTACCGACAGACACGATTTTGGCGAACATGTCTGCAAGTCCTTTTCCAGGTGCGCTGTTGCGTCCATTCCATGCGACGATTTGAACCACATCGTTCTTGGGCTCGTGGTAAACGTTGTTTGCGTCTGTATAGCCCATACGGTTGATGAAGCATTTGCCTTCCCAGCGAGCATTGGTGATTTTACCGTTGCGGGAGTGTTCGGGGAAGTAGTTACCTCCGTAGACGATGCCGGTTGCGTGGTCTTTTGTTCCGGCTGCACGAAGGTTGACGAAGTTGATGTGTTCTGACGAGTTGTTTGCCATTTTTTGTTTCTCCAGAAAAGGTTTTTTGTAAGTACAACGATTTCTCTACAACTGCCTCAAAGAAAAATACCACTATACCCCCAAAAGTTCGTAGCTTTATTCTTTTTTATCAAGTATGCGGATATTTCGGGGTACTTTGTTTTTTGACTCAATCCCAATAACGCTACCCTGACCATCGTAGTATATCCATATTTGCTCTCCTTTTTGAAGTGAGTTTTTGTAGGTGTATTCGATACCGTACTCGTTTATTATTTTGGTTGGCCCGAGCACGGTACCTTGCTTAGTTTTCATTTTTCTGGGTTTTCGGAGTTCTCAGCTTATATACTTCTTGTCCCAGGTGTTTTCCTGGTTCGAGAATTATTTCAGCCCTTACCCCCTCTTTGTCAGATAGGAACATCATCACATGGCCTCCATTTCTGACTTTTTCGGCCCAGCCTGTAAGTTTTCCGGCGTTGTCGGTTTTGTTGGGGTTTGTCGGTATGAAGATTCGTTTGTGAAGTTCTCCGTTGAAGTTTAAGTACAGCTCATACATAGGCATCAGTGAGGTTTTTGAGACTTTGCCTTTTATGACGCCGTTGCAGGGTGTTTGGTTGAGGGTGACTCCGTTTTCGTCTACGGTTGTCATATGAGTAAAGATTTGAGATGCATGAGGGATGTGTGCAATGCTGATTGGTTCCAGAACTGCCTGCGGGTTGTTATATCCTCCTTCTGTTGTGTGTTCACATTTATTTACGATGTGCCAAAAGAGAGTACGAATTACCATTTCGGATGCGGTTTGAATTTCTTCACGTGTTAAGCATCCTTCAGGGAGTGTAGGTGTATATAATTGATGCTGGAAGGTTGTCTGAAGAGGTTGGGATTGTGTGTATTGGTTTTCGATTTCTTGTAAGTAGTCAATAGTGTGCGATTCTGATGCGTCTTCTCCTATGTATGTTGGTATGGTTTGAGGTTGCTGGAGTTGTTGAGGTTGCTGTGTTGCTATTGTTTGAGGAGAAGGTGGGATATCGGCTATTGTTTTCAGCATGGTCGGTTGGTTTGGTGTTACTGTAGCCTCTCCTATTTTTGCTTCTCCAATGAATTTGATGGGCTCATTTAACCAGGATGCGGTGCTGTCATTGAGTCCTCGTTCTAAAGCTTCGAATAGTGTTCGTATTCCGTATGCTTTTTCTTTTTCAGGGTCGTAGTAGGCAAGTTTATTCTCCCACATGTAGATTTGCAGTTCTTTCCATAGTTCGGGTTTTTCTTCGACGTCTTCTTTGAAACATTGAATGGTTTCTTCAAGGAAGGCGTCAATTACTGGTCCGAATGTGAAAATTTCGGCATCGAGATTTTTTGTTGATAACCAGACTTTTCTTTTGGCCATTGCTCTGGCTTCGTCTTCGTTTTGGCAATCATCTTCGAAGTTGTTAGTTTCGGTAGCAACTTTTAGATGATGTGCTTCGTGGATTGTAGTGTCGATGAGCTCTTGGATTAGATGTGCTCGTATGGAGGTATTGATGTGTTCCTCTGCACATATTCTTTCAAAGGCTTCTTCTACATGTTTACTCAGGTTAATTACAATGCCTTTAACTATAGCAATGCTTTCACCTAAATGAGAGTTGGGTATGTCCTTGTGGTAGGTGATGATGTCGATTGCATCTTTTCCACAATGTTCAATTGCCACATTTCGAATTAACCAGCGTAGATGTGGGCTTGTATGCTCGATGCCGGTTTCTAAAATGTGAGCCGAGTCAATGAATACTTTCATTAATTCCTCCAGGTTTTATTATTGGTTTATACTCATTGAAAAATACCACTATAAGGTAAGTCGTAAATGGCTATTTTTGATTGCGGTTAGCATATCGTTGAAAGTTTTTATGGTGTTTCTCCTTTTTGAAGTTTGCTTCTAATATCCATTAATAGTATGCCGAGTGTATTTGCTTTGGGTTTGTTCTTGCATTTTTCACATGAACATTTTCCCCAAAAGTTATCATGCCAGTAGTTTCCTTCAATTAGTTCAGTATCTCCTGTATCTATTAGTTTTTTAGCTAATACAGGATTTTTGAATTTTTCTTGAAGTCCTGCTTTCATTATATCGACTTTGATTGTGTCCCAATTCCAGCATAATTTTGCTTTTCTGCCTTCTTTTTTGGCGTCTGCTGGGGATGGAAGTTTTGCAATTCTTTCCCTTTCGTCTGCTGGGAATTTCCAAGCTTGGTAGAAATGCTCGTTTGTTGTATATACTATTCCTTGGTATGAGAAAGGTGAATGGTAGAAGTTTGATAACCAATCGAATTGGTTTTTGAAGCTTTCTATTTTTGTTTGCCAAGGTGAAAAATCAAGTATTTCTCCCATGTATGTCGAATCTAGGTTGATAAGATAATGAGTAAGGAGGTTTCTATGGCAAAAATTTCCATATTTGCAGAAGCATACTAGTACTACTTCTTTTAACATGGTGAGTTGTTTAAGATGTTCTATATTTTTAAGTATAAGTTCGTGGTAATCTTTGATGTAGATTTGCTCTGCTTGGTATGTGTTTGGGTTTGCTTTGTATGTATTTAACATTTGCCAAGTTGGTGCAAATAAACGTCCGAAAGGGTCATTACCTTTTACGGTTATATCTAATCGGTTTGGTCCTGGATATCTGTATTGTGCTGTCCAAAAGGTTAGTGGCATGTTAGTTTTCCTTATTATTGTTGAGTTCTTTTATGATATTGGTGAGGTTTTCTTGTAGAAGTTTGGCTTTTTTAAGCCCTTCTTTGTTTTTGGTTATTGTGAGTTCTCCGTATATAGAGATATGGTCTAGTTGGTTTTCGATGGTTATTTTATCGATTTCTGCCATTTCGTATTCGTTTTGAAATGGTTCATTTATAGTAGTTGCTATTGTGATAATGCAGGCGTTGATGAGTATATTTTTAATTATGTTAAACATAATAGAATCTCCAAGGTTGAATATGCTTCATAGAACAATACCACTACCCCCAAAAGGGCAGTGGTATTGTAGTTGGTTATTTGCGGTTGGTGTTGTTTTGGGGTTTTTCGTATGGGTTTATGTAGGGTTTTTGGTTTTTGTTTGTTGGTTGGGGTGTTGTTTGAATGTACACTTGTTTTCCGTCAATGGTACCTGTAGTATACCCGTAAGGATTAGTTTGGATATTTACTTGTTTTCCATCAACGGTGCCAATTGTATAGTTGTTGAGTATGGGAAGGGTTAGGAGTACTGCTAGTAAGTATTGCATGGTTATTTGATGCGACGAAGGTGTTGTATTTGTTTGGGGTGTTACCAAGTGCATTCCCAGAAGCCGCGAGTATGTTCGGTAACGTCCAGATTGCTAAGGCTACAAAAGTCAGAAAACCAGCGTGGTATTTCATCTGAGTCACCAAAGCGTACCATTATGTTTGATACGTGTATACCATAGTTTTCTTTGAAACATTGGTCATTGGGTTTGTTTGCTTTATTGCAGATTTCTTTTGCTTTAGCTTCGTTTTTGTAAATTCCCCCTACAATGACTTCAGGATGTTTTTTCATGAAGCTTATTAAGTCCTCTACTGTTGGTGCATTTTTATGAGGATTGTTGGTTGGGGTTCTACTCATATTGGTCATATTTGCTTCGACCATAAATTCGAGTTGTTCCCAATTTAATGTGAATTCATCTGTTTCTCCTGATTCTTTTGCAAATTCTTCTATGTCTGTCAAGAGTTTGCTGTTAGATGTACATACTGTAGATAACTCTGCTTCTGTTGCGATATATCGTTTTATTTCGCTGTCGTTGCAGGTTATTTCCAATACATTGGGGTCGTGTTTTGTGTTGCGTTGACGATTATCTGGCGCAGTGAAGATGCTTTTGATATTGTAGGTTTTGTATTTTTCCCAAAGTACTTCACAGTTATAGTCAGTATCGCATGTTGCTTCTATTTCTTTGAGTTTTTCTTTTTGGGTTGGCGGTTTAATTATGCGAGCAGGTCCTGCAAGTTTCATAGAATTGCAGATTTCTAAACATGCTCGTTCTTTTTCTTCATCGGACCAATCAAAGGGCATTGGTGCAGTAATGAGTATTTCTTTACCATCGAATTCACACATCATCATTTGGTTTGACATTTCATCTGCCAGAATATTTGAGGAAATGAAAAGTACTGTCAGTCCAAGGGCCAATGTTTTTGCTACAGTCATAACGGTCTCCTTCAAAGATTAATGTTTGGTTCCAGCCTCAAGAACAAATACCACTACTGGGCTAGGATATGAAAGTGAGTATGGGTAAGTAGGGTTTGGTGTACTGCGATGTTGTTTAGTGCTTTCCATTTTGCAAAGGTGTCAAAAGAAGAGTACAGCCTAGAGGAGCGCTGCAGGGGTAGTTGCTATTCAGTAGTGCAGCGAAGCTGCCAAATTTATAAAATATCTGTTTTAATAGCATTGTTAGTATTTTCATGTAAGGCCTTTTGGCAAAATTTTTTGATACCACTGGTATTGCTACCAGTGGTACCATTGAATTGTTTAAGGTTTAACAGAGGTCGTTTTTGTGGATGAGGCCCCCCGTTATCATATATGCTACCATCTTCATCTGCACCTCTTTGTTTTTGTTGAACACATCTCTTCCCCTCCGTATGAGTTTGCGTTGTTTTTCTTCTGAGAGGTTCTTGATTTCTTCGATGATGTTGCAGCCATTGCCTTTGTTGTGCGTTTGCATACATTCGTCGTACATTAGTGGGCTCCTTGGTAAAAAGTAAGCTACCACCAGCATTTCTGCTGGTGGTAGTGAGATGTTGTTTAGAACGGAATGTCTTCGTTGTACTCGGTGTCAGTCTGCGGCTCGGCCGGCGGCGGAGAAAGTAAAGGTGATTTGTGCGACTGATGTTCTTTGTCACACGGCATGTTCTCTGGCCTCGGAGAGAGCATTTTCATCTCCTTTACAACGATTTCAGTGGTGTAACGGTTATTACCGTTCTGATCCTGCCATTTACGAGTCTGCAGTTTGCCCTCGATGTAGACCCGTGAACCTTTGGTAAGGTATTCACCGCAGATCTCTGCCAGACGCCGCCAGGCAACGATATTGTGCCACTCCGTTTGCTGTTGTGCTTCACCACTCTTGCTGGTCCACTTTTCAGTGGTTGCAACACGAAAGATGGCAACGGTTGTACCGTTTGAAGTGAAACGTACTTCGGGGTCTGCACCAAGGTTACCAATCAACATAACTTTGTTCAACATGGGTTGCTCCTGTGCCGGATGGCGTTGGGATTGTACTGCTGTGGGATTCGGGTTCCGTTCTTCTGTTACGGAAGTGCACCGAATGTAAATTGACTTCCCTCGCATTTTTGTATAGCGCGGGTGTCTGAATGTTCTCCAGTGCGGCTTTCGTTTTTGCACGGAGTCCTCCTAAAATAGTGGGGTATGGTCAGTGTCGCTCCCAACCACTGATACAATATCAGCTGGGCCTTAACCTATTCACAAAAAAATATCACTAGTCTTTTGTCTTTTAGGGGTAGTAAACGGTTTAGTCATGTAGGCGCCATTCCCCTAACTCGACATCGAATATTCCTCCAAGTTCTGAAGGGTGTACGCAAGGTACTACGACTGGTTTTAAGGTTTCTTCATCAAGTGCATAATCTACGAGGAGTTCTGTTTTTCCTGTAGAAAAACCGTTTTTGTCTAGTACTGCGAACATCTTGGTTATGAGTATTGTTGTTGCCATTTAGTCTCTCCTTTGTCATATGACGTTGGATTATGAAGACGAAATTATCTTCAAAAAAATAATACCACTACTCGATATTCTGAGCAGTGGTATTATTGTAGGTATTAGAGGTTATTTTGATCGTTTTGCGTACATGTCTCCAACCATTTGTAGTTTTGGGTGTCCTTGGGTATTCGGGAAGTTATTTGCGAATTTTGTTATAGTATCAAACCATTTTTTGACGGTTGTGCTGCTTACACGGATACTATTTCCAATCATCTTTAAAGGTATGTGTTTGTTAATGTATGCATCATAAAGTATTAGTAATTGACCAATCGCTATATTATTCAACACATTTAGTGGTCTTGATGTGTTACGTACTGGTGTTAGAGTAGGTGCCAGAGCAGATGTTGGTGCAGGAGTTGGCGTTGGTTCAGATGCCAGAGTAGATGTTGGTGCAGGAGTAGGTGTTGGTTCAGATGCTGGTGTAGGTGTTGACTCAGGTTTTGGCTGTGGGATGTTTGTTTTTGAGAGGTAAATATTCAAGGTTCGGTGCTGCTTGATGAACTGAATAGTTACCATATCATAGTCTTCCAGATTGATATTCTGGTTTCCCTTGGTGGTGTTGATATTGATTTCGTTCTTCATGCTTTTTTCTCCTTATTGTTTTGAGCAGTGATATTGTTTTTACTGGTGTTTTTCGATGAAATTTTGGTTGGAGCGTTTAAAGCATACCGTACATCTTGTATGATTTAATAGTTCTGTTTTGTAGACAGACTTTATAGCTCCGCAGTGAGGGCAATCCCACTGTTCAATATACATATCGTCATGTATTACTGTTTCTACATAGACGGCCGCTGATTTATGGGATCCCCCTATTTCTTTGTTGTACGTAACCATTATTTAGTCTCCTTATTTCTAAGTATGATGTCCATAATGGACTCTGCGTTGTAGAAGCGGGGGTCGTACATAAGAAAGGCTGTTCGAATCATGTCGAATCTAGCAATGCAGGCTGATTTTGTACGTTTCATTTTACCTGCTATTTGTGCCCAGGACTTTCTTTTGTCTTGGGCAAGTGTTGCTAATTCCCACAATTCGTTTTTTGTCCATGTTTTGCAGTGTCGAGAAGGTTTTTTCATTTATCTACCTCCTCTTTAAGGTAACGATTGTAATACCACCAATCGATGTTTTTTACGGTTAATCCTATCCTTATTCCTAGTCCTCGGATAAGGAATAGAAGAGTATCATTAGTTTCTTTGAATCCGTCAATTTCGGCCGGGGTCAAAGTTATGCGGAGAGTGTTATTCAGGATGATACTAGCTTCTTCAGGAGAGGTTGCTGTTTTGATACTGTGTATGTGTGGTTTGATAGTGTTTGCTGCAGAAGTAAGCAGCTTCATGGTGTTCTTTTTCATAGGTTCTGCTCCTAGAACAAGTTGACGTTTTTAGATGAGTTTGTTTAATGCATCTTTTGCAATATTTTGAAGGAGTTTTGCATTAGTGCATTCAGGATGGTCTGGACAAGAGGTGTGCGCGATTAGCTTCAACGCGTTTATTGCAAAGTCTAGATTTGTTTTAAGATCCTCCTTTTCTTTGAGTTTTTTCTTGAGATTCCCGATGGACGTTTCGATCGACCCGAGGAGTTTAATTAACTTGTTCATGTTATTTTGTCTTAAGTATGTGGATTAGTACTCCTAGGATGCAGGAGATAGTGGTTAAAGCTTTGATAATGAACGTCCTCTTTGCTTCGGTAAATAGTTCTTCGATAGGTACTCCTTTATGCTTAGGATCGTTGATGAATTCTTCTACAGCATATTCATGCTCTTCTTGTAAGCATGTGCTGCAGATGAATCCGTTTTCTTCTTCGCAGCCGTGAAACTTTGACGTAATACATAAGCAGTTTGTACAGGTGCGAAGGTCTTCCGAATGAATACCTTCTTCTTTTGCACAACTGCTGCAGATGTTGAGTTTTCCGATGGTAATATAAGCTACGTGTTGCTGTTTGCACAAAGAACAGGTTACCATTTTAGTTCCTTTAGTAATTTGAGGTTATAGGCTCGTTTTTAAAGAATCCATCTCCTTCTAAATCAGAGATGATTCCTTTAAGGCGTTTGAACCAGTAGTTTGTATCTACGGTAGGGGAGATATAACATCCCCAGTAGTATTCTGCTTTGGTTGCTTTTTTGGCTGATATCCAGCCTTTTAATACGTCTTCTCCGTAGGGTAGTTTGATTTTGTACTGCTGTAATATTTCTTCTTCAGTTGGGAATTGCTCATGTTTGAGGTTGAAGTTTTCGATGTCTTGTCCTATCTCGAAGATGGCGTTAAGCAGATCTGTTTTGTTCATGACTACTCCTTTGTCTAAAGACGATGGAATTGTTAGATATTATTATCTCAAAAAAACGATACCACTACTCGGTGTTTTGAGTAGTGGTATCGATTTATTCACCATGAATAAGTTTCCACTGGTCCTCGCTGGACCAGCGTTCCCCATGGCGGTCTTGCATGCGGCCCTCCTATATCTTATTGAATATAGTGTAGAGTTTATATACTCCATCGTAATTGTATAGGGCCACTAAATCACCATCGACGACCCTTTCATCAACCACGTAGAACCGCTTATTGAGCCAATTGCACACCCTGCCATTTGCAATCTGCGGGAGTACGCGATTGTCAGAAAAACGATGATGTGCTCGATCAGAACAACGCACCCATTCAACTGCCGCTTCCATGGGCACATCGCACACATACTTTGGAACATAATAGTTGCGTTTCTCCAGTATGTATGTTCCTGTATCCCCAATTTTAAACATCATACTACCTCCTTATTCACCGTGAATAAATTACTTCTCCTAGTGGATACCAGGACCTACGAAGCCCTTAAATGCTCTGTCAAAGCACTTATCTACAAGTGCTTTGTCATTTTTGAGCCATTCGGGAGCTAAATCAAGTGCTACCCGATACAGCGTTCCAGCCGCCTCACGGTCGGCGACTAGGTCGATGTTGAATTCCTCCCATGCCCTGTCTTTGTCTGGGCCGGGGGTTGTGTTTGTGAATACGGGGCCGGGCCGGCCCACGGTGCTCCACGCCAAATTGTTGGCTTTACGCCAATAGAAAACGAGGCGCTTCATGTGCTTCTTTACAGTTTTTTTGCTGGGTTTTTCGATCATGGAGTTCTCCTTTGCGTTAGCGTTGGGTTTTGAGGTACCATTACCTCAAAAAAACAATACCACTAC
>Ga0265294_10007178_pt1 | contig 13263 bp, 14 predicted proteins | sample MunlanPumphouse3_FD_192504 | JGI IMG/M metagenome (GOLD analysis project Ga0265294, IMG submission 192504) | Groundwater microbial communities from a municipal landfill in Southern Ontario, Canada - Pumphouse #3 | ecosystem: Environmental > Aquatic > Deep subsurface > Groundwater | place... | reverse complement strand
TATTAATGGCCATACCCTGATACGTTTCAACAAAATATGCAAAAGCCGAACTGTTGCCGGAAAGTACTTTTTCTACGTACAACTTCTCTTTCATTGGATTTGTTATTCAGCATCATCTTCTAAATCACTATTCGTATCAAGGTTATTGTACTCTTCAACGTTCTTAGTAATTAAAAAGAACACTAAGAAACCTATCCCTAAGAAAAGCACTATTGAGGCAGCAAGGAAGAAGAAAGGATTGTCTTCGCCAATTACTAAATACTTAATGCCCAAGAAACCTACAATAAAGCCGATGCCTAAAGTAATTAATATGATACCATTGCGCAACGATACATACCTATTTGGTGTGCTTTGTTTTGGTTTCCTTTTTGGTTCGTTTGGTGGGATAATTCCTTGCTGAATCAAGCCCATTCGTTCTTTATGATCGGAGTTAAGTTTCTTAAATCCTAAAATTAATCCTGTAACAATAGGTAGCGCTATTGTGGAAAGAATTGCGATAATTGGTATTATTTCCATTTTATTGTTTTTTAATTGATGAATAATTTTGTTTACATACATAGGACAATACCACGTACAAATAGGTTACAACAAATCGATTCTTTTTTCAAAATTACTTCAACATTACAATACTTTCCTCACAAACAGTAACTTTCTCCAACCCGGTCTCTGTAACAAAGTATGTATTTTCAATTCCTACAGCACCAATGCCGGGCAAAACAAATTTCGGTTCCAGGGCAATTGCCATGTTCTTTTGCAATATCTCTCTTGAGCGAGGTGCAAACACTGGGGGTTCGTTTATTTCCAACCCTAAGCCATGACCAATAAATTTAGCTTGTTGGGTAGTTCCCATAAAATAATTTTCCATTTTGTTGTTGACAACCATTTTCATTGCTCGCTCATAAATATCGCTACAAGCAATACCTTCTTTTGCAAAAGAAATAATTTCGTTGTGTATATCAATAGATAATTGATGTGCCCGATGTGCTTCATCCGGAATTTCACCAACAGAAAAGGTTCGTGTCATATCGCTTATATAGGGCGTGTAGTTGCCTGCCATGTCAATCATGATGCTTGTGCCGGACTTCAAAAGCTTGTTGGCAGAGCCAAGTGGAAGAAGCGGATCGATACCTTTTCCACCCAGCGCAAAATCAAAGGGAGAAGCTTCTTGTGCATTATCACCGGCAAGCAAGTTGCCCATATAAATATCCATATTTTCGCCAAATGAGCGAAAAGTACCGATGGAACCTTGTTTTCGCATCACATATTCAATCTCAATTTGAAGTTCTAAATCGGTCATTCCCAAACGGTAGAGCGAAGGGATTTGCTCGTAAACTTTGGCATGACTCACAGCAGATTTACGAATCTGCATCAATTCAGATTCTGACTTAACAGTGCGCATTTCGCGCATAAAACCCGAAACGTTTTTCATCTCAGGCATATTCAGTGCTTTTTGGAAACGGCTGACACTGTTGTACGACAAAACATCGTTTTCCAATAAAATCCGCTTTGGCACAGTTAAGTTATGTTTCGCAAGGAGTTCCGGAATTTGCTCCGGCTTATAAATAAACAGAACATTTTCGGCGTCGATATTTACAGGTCGCCTTACAAAAAGTATCGGTTCTCGATCCGAAAAAATAAACATATATCCATCAAAAACAAACCCGTTCAGATAATATAGATTTACGGTTGATGAAATGATGCATGCATCTGCATTTTCATACTCAATATGTTGTTGAATCTTTACGATTCGATTGTCAAGTTCTTTTTGTGAAAGAGTAGTCATAGTGGTAAGTAGTAAGTCGGGATTCGAGACTCGAGATTCGGGATTCGAATACCGAGTTTCGAGTTTCGAGTTCCGATTATATAATTATTCCATCCAAATTTCCCATGCCGCCAACGCCTGCAACTTCAACATTTCCGCACCATTTTTAACGGTTGCTCCCATCTCTTTCCCTTTTTTCAAAAAAACTGTTTCGGAAGGATTGTACACCAAATCATACAACAGATGATGCGGAGTAAGCGAAGAATAAGGAAGTTGCGGATAATTTTCCACACTTGGAAAAGTTCCCAACGGAGTGGTGTTAATAATGATGTTGTTTTCGGTAATAACTTCCGGAGTAAGCATTTCGTAGGTATAACTGTTCTCTTTCGCTTGTCGCGAAACATAGCTCCACTTGATTGCTAATGCATCCAGTGCTTTACAAATGGCTTTGGATGCACCGCCGGTTCCCAGTACCAATGCACTTTGGTGATATTTCGGATTAATGAGAGGAGAAATTGATTCCTTAAAGCCGATATAGTCGGTATTGTAGCCAATCAGTTTGTAGCCGTAGGTATCTCCAAAGCTGCGCTCTATTTTAATAACATTGACAGCGCCAATTTCTTTAGCTACAGGCGAGATATCGTCCAGAAAAGTAATTACTGCTTCTTTGTAAGGTATGGTCACATTCAATCCTTTTAAGTGTGGATTGAAGAGAAGAATTTTGCGAAGATCAAAAATGTGTTCTATTTCAAAATTCAAATATTCGGCATCTATCTTTTCCTCTTTAAATTTTTTGTTGAAAAATTTCGATGAAAATGAGTGTTTCAAAGGGAAACCAATAAGACCATACGTTTCCATTCTATTTTTCTGCTTTTTTTGCTAAATATATGGTACAAACACCTATTGTGACACTCCATTTTTTCACGCTTGAAAAACCATTCTTCTTTAAAATACCTACCATTTCCTCACCTTGGGGGCAAGCTTTAATAGACTGAGGCAAATATCCGTAAGCGCTTTTATCGTGCGATAGAAGTCGGGTTACAAAAGGGATAAAACTCTTTGAGTAGATATTATAAAAAAATTTGAAGGGTTGATATTTGGGAGTGGTTAATTCAATAAACATAAAAACACCGCCGGGATTCAAAACTCGTAAAATTTCTTGAAAACAGGCATCAATATCCTCAAAGTTTCGCACTCCGAAAGATGCCATTGCAGCATCGAAACTCTCGTTATCAAAACTCATATCTGCACAATCTTGATTTTGAAAAGAGATAACGTTTTCTAAACCAAGATCCTTTATCTTTTTGCGACCTACATCCATCATTCCGTCAGATATATCAACTCCAACAATTGCATTAGGATGTAATATTTTTTGTGCTAAAATTGCAAAATCGCCGGTGCCCGTCGCAATATCCAAAAGGTTATCAGTATTATAACCTCTCAATTTTTTAAGCGCTTTTTTTCGCCATCTCATATCCAACCCCAACGATAGCAGACTGTTTAATGCATCGTATCGCGAAGCGATTGCATCAAACATATGCTCTACTTGTGTTTTTTTTGATTCATCCGAATCGTAGGGTATCACTTTTTCTGATTTGTAACTCACTTTTTCAAATATTGAATGATTTTTTCTTCGATACTTCCGGCCAAATTTTGCGTATCGGTTTTTATAAATTTATCACCTGTAATTATCTCATACAGCTCAATGTATCTTTCTGAAACTTCGTTGCAGTAATCCTCTGTCATTTCGGGTATTTGCTGACCCTCTTTTCCTTGAAAACCATTGTCCATCAGCCATTTTCTCACAAATTCCTTTGAGAGTTGGCGTTGCTCTTCTCCTTTTTCAAAACGTTCTTGGTAGCCTTTTTTATAAAAATAGCGAGAAGAGTCAGGCGTGTGAATTTCATCGATAAGATAAATTTCACCGATGTGTTTCCCAAATTCATATTTGGTATCCACTAAAATCAATCCCTTTTCATCCGCTATTTTTGTACCTCTTTCAAAAAGTGCCAAGGCATATTTTTCCAACTTTTCATATTCCTTTTTGCTTACCAAACCTTGCTCAATTATCTCTTCACGCGAAATATTTTCATCGTGTCCTTGGTCAGCTTTTGTAGTAGGGGTGAGTATGGGCGATGGAAATTTTTCGTTCTCCTTCATTCCTTCCGGCAAAGGCACACCACAAATGGAGCGGACTCCTTTTTTATACTCTCTCCAGGCACTTCCTGTTAGATATCCCCGTACAATCATTTCCACCATATAAGGCTCGCATCGTATCCCGGCGGTAACTAACGGATGTGGAGTTGCTTGTTTCCAGTTGGGAACAATATCTGCAGTTGCATCCAGAAACTTGGCAGCTATTTGATTCAACACTTGTCCTTTAAATGGAATTCCTTTAGGTAGAACAACATCAAATGCAGAGATCCTATCGGTTGCAATCATAATCAATGTATCATCGCCAATGGTATATACATCACGGACTTTTCCTTTATATACTTTTGTTTGATTCGGAAATTTATAATTGGTTGATAGTAAAGTATTGCTCATATTATCGTTTTTAGGATTGTTTTTTTGGATGATCTATAGTTGAGGAATTATCCGACTTTTTGGCTTCGCTTTTTTCGTAAGCTTCCACAATTCTTTGCACAAGTTTATGACGCACAATATCTTTTTTGTTGAATTCCACTTTGCCCACTCCTTTCACATTGTTGAGAACAATTAGTGCGTGTATCAATCCTGATTGTTGATACGATGGTAAATCAATTTGTGTGATATCGCCTGTAACAATCATTTTAGCATTCATCCCCATTCGGGTTAAAAACATTTTTATTTGAGCTTTCGATGTGTTTTGTGCTTCGTCCAAAATAATAATCGCATCGCTCAGCGTCCGTCCACGCATAAAAGCAAGTGGAGCAATCTGAATAACTTTGGTTTCCAAATATTCCTTCAATTTGAAAGGAGGAAGCATATCCTCCAATGCATCGTAAAGTGGTTGCAGATAAGGATCTATCTTTTCTTTCATGTCTCCGGGAAGAAACCCCAATTTTTCTCCTGCCTCAACAGCCGGACGGCTTAAGACAATTTTTCTGACTTCTCTGTTTTTAAGAGCTCTCACTGCCAGCGCAATGGCAGTGTATGTTTTACCTGAACCTGCCGGACCGATAGCAAAAACCATATCGTTCTTATCGAATTGCTCTACCAACTTCTGTTGATTCTCGGTGCGGGCTAAAATGGGTTTTCCATTGAGTCCATAGATAATTAAGTTTTGCTGATTGACACTTTCAGGTAATTTACCCTTTACGATATCTAAAACATCTTCTTCAAGCAACTTATTGGTTTCGATGCTGAATTTTTCTAATTCTCGAATCTTTTTTTCGAAATTTGCTAACTCTTTTTCATCGCCAACAACTTTAATAACATTCCCGCGCGCTACAATTCTTATTTTTGGATAGAGTGTTTTCAACAGATGCAGGTTGCCATTGTTTGTTCCAAAAAATACAACAGGATCAATATCTTCTAATATGATTATGCGCTCAATCGTTGGCATGTTTAAAATGTTAGTTTAAATTGGTACGTTTTATTTTCCGAACCTTCTATGTAATTGATAAATGCATTGTTTACCACTCTGTTTCCACCGGGAGTGGGATAATTGCCTGAAAAATACCAATCTCCTTTGTGATTAGGACAAGCTTTGTGAAGATCTTCAATTGTTTGAAAAACAATTTTTACTTTAGCTTTTGTTCCTTTTGGAGTGAGCATTTCTGCAATTTTATCTGCAACTTGTTGATCGGAAAACTGATCATATATTTCCTTTACATAATTAACCATCTCATCAGGTCTCTTGTTCTTTTGTTCAACAGATTTTCGATAAACCTCATCAATGATGTGTTGTTTGTCTTCGGTTTTCAACAACTCCATTGCTGCTTTAAAAGCAATAAAATCACTCATTTTCGACATATCGATACCGTAACAATCGGGATATCTAATTTGTGGTGAAGACGATACAACTACTATTCTCAAAGGATCGAGTCTGTCTAATATTTTAATAATACTCTGCTTAAGCGTTGTACCACGAACAATGCTATCATCAATAATAACCAACGTATCTTTTCCTCGGCGCAACGATCCATAGGTAATGTCATAAACGTGTGCTGCCAAATCGTCTCGTGTATTGCCTTGAGCAATAAATGTCCGTAACTTTATATCTTTTACGGCAACCTTTTCCGATCTGACACGCTTAGATAAAATTGATTCGATTTCCTCCTTAGACAAAGATCTCCTTTTTTCCGAAATAAGCAATGCCTTTTCATGATTAAAATGATTTTCTAATCCTTCCAACATTCCCAAATAAGCAACCTCTGCGGTATTGGGAATGAATGAAAAAACAGTGTTATCGAAATCATGATTAATCATCTCAACAATATTTGGAATCAATAGTTCGCCCAATTTTTTTCGTTCCCGATAGATATCATAATCCGATCCGCGTGAAAAATAGATGCGCTCAAACGAGCAAGGAGTCACTTTTTTGGGTTCTATTATTTGAGAAAGATAAGAGGTGCCATTCTTTTTCAATACCAATGCCTCACCGGGCTGCAATTCTTTTATATCGTCTTTCTTTAAGTTGAAAGCCGTTTGTATTACCGGTCTTTCCGAAGCAACCACTGCCACTTCATCATCTTGATAATAAAATGCGGTTCTAATACCCCACGGATCGCGCATCGTAAAAGCATCGCCAGAGCCAATTAATCCACTTAATACGTAACCACCATCCCAGAGTTTGGCTGCTCGTTTCAAAAGAAAAGGGATATCGAGTTCCTCCTCTATCTTACGGGTCAATGCATGGCCATTGTTGTAGGCGTCTTTAAATTTATCGTATTGGTATTGCACCTCTCTGTCCAGATAGTGACCCAACAACTCAAGAATTACAAACGTATCGGCATAATCGCGCGGATGCTGCCCCTCGGACAAAAGATGCTGAAACATCTCTTCCACGTTAGTCATATTAAAGTTACCGGCTATTGCCAGATTACGAGATGCCCAATTGTTTCTTCTCAAAAATGGATGTATATACGACATGGAAGTTCGCCCGGTTGTGCTATAGCGGAGATGTCCCAAAAAAAGCTCTCCGGCGTAAGGTGCATTCTTCTTTGCGAAATCAACATCTTGCAATTTTTCGGGAGAAAAATGGTTTAATTTATTTTGAACATTAGCAAAAATCTCAGAAATAGCTCCGGAGCCAAGTGCGCGTTCACGAAAAATAAACTCGCTGCCGGGTGATGGATCCAACTTCACAGTTGCCAATCCTGCACCCTCTTGTCCGCGATTGTGCTGTTTTTCCATCAACAAATAGAGTTTATGCAACCCATATTGCCAACTTCCGTATTTTTTTTGATAGTATGAGAGCGGTTTTAATAATCGGATTAATGCAATTCCGCACTCATGTTTAATTGAATCTGCCATGTATGTTCTTATTAAGATACAAATTTAGTTTATTTGTAAGAAGAATTGCCATGAATGTAGATAAAAAATCAAAATCGTAAGTTGCGATGGGGTTTTGATCTTTTTTTGTTATTTCGTTTTTCGTGATTTCGGTTTTTCGCATCAAAACCCAAAACCCATTTCTAGGTTTCTTGTTCCTTGTTCCGAATTTCGAATTCCGAATCTCGAATCTCGAATTCCGAACTTCCTCCCATTGCATTAAAAACGCTGAACCATGAGCCCCTCGTTGCAAACGAGGGGGAGTGCGCGTTTGTAACGCAATAATCAGCCATCAAAACCCACCCCAACCACCTGGGGTCTTTGGTGAGTACAGATCCTAACCCGTAGTAATATTTTTCACTAAGGGCGGACACACAGATCCTCCCCTACAGTATCAACCACTCCACATATTCAAAATCATTGTCACACATTTGTATTTATCCGCTTTCATCCGTCCAATCAGTATCATCCGTGTTCTTATAATTTGCCCATTCATCTCTAAATTTTCAATTTTCACCTTTCAATTTTCAATTTCATCCCACCCCCACACCCCACACCACATACCCCAATAATAAAACTCTACTACATTTATTTTTGCATTCACAATCTAAGATTGTCTATCTTTGCAAAAGAACATACAGAAACAATACCTCAGATGAAATGGATTAGTTTGCTTTCGACCAAACGTTTTGGCATGGAAGATTATTACGACTTACGCAATCACGATCGCACTGAATATCAACGCGATTACGATCGCCTTATTTTCTCTTCACCTTTCCGAAGATTACAAAATAAAACCCAAGTCTTCCCGTTGCCGGGAAGTGTGTTTGTGCACAATCGCCTGACGCATAGTCTGGAAGTAGCCAGTGTAGGCCGTTCGCTTGGTAATTATGTGAGTCGTTTTTTACGAAAAAAATATCCGGACAATCCGGCTCATTTTGAAGAGATCGGAGATATTGTTTCCGCTGCTTGCCTGGCACACGATTTAGGGAATCCACCTTTTGGACATTCAGGTGAAAAAGCAATCGGCACTTTCTTTTCCGAAGGAAAAGGGCAGAGCCTTAAAACAGAAGTTGAAAAAGAAAATGGTCGATGGACAGATTTCACTCAATTTGAAGGAAATGCAAATGCCATTCGATTGCTCACTCATCAGTTTATCGGGCGGCGTTTGGGTGGTTTTGTCATGACCTATTCCACCCTTGCCTCCATAGTAAAATACCCTTATTCATCCCAATTAAGTGGCAAGAAACAAAAGTTCGGTTTTTTTGCCTCCGAGGAAAACAGTTATCGAAAGATTGCCAGCGATTTAGGAATAATTCAACTGAAAGCTGATCCCTTGCAATATGTTCGCTATCCATTGGTTTATCTTGTTGAAGCCGCAGATGATATTTGTTATCAGATAATGGATATTGAAGATGCCCACAAGTTGAACTTGCTAACAACAGAGAAAACAATCTCCCTCTTTCTTCAGTTTTTTGAGGGAGAAAGACTAACATCAGTAAAACGCAATTTGGAATTGGTATCAGATGCAAATGAAAAGATTGCTTATTTGCGCTCCGGTATTATCGGTTCACTAATTGCAGCATGTGCCGAAGTGTTCAACAAAAACGAAGAAGCAATCCTGAATGGCACTTTCAAAGATTCGTTGATGGACCGTGTGTCAGAGAAATCATCGCAAGCATATGCTGAATGTTCCAAATTTGCAATTGAAAATATCTATAAATCAAAAGAAGTATTAGACATTGAATTAGCAGGATATCATATATTGGGTTTTTTGTTGGAACGATATATTAATGCTATCCAAACTCCGAACCATGCATACTCTACACTTTTGCTCAATCGCGTTCCGGTACAATTCAATATGCATTCAGAGAATATTACAGAAAGAATTCAGGCGGTAATTGATTTTGTGGCAGGTATGACTGATATTTATGCGCTGGATCTTTATCGGAAAATAAGCGGTATGGATGTGCCATTATTATAAACTTGCAACTATCAATTTGACACAAAAAATAAATGTTTGTTTTTTTATTGAAATTATTTGCTTTACATTGATTTCTTTTTTATATTTGCAAAGTGGTTTTTTCATAATAGTATTAGATTTAAGGTTAACAAGTGATGGTGGACTGTCGAGACGACATTCCACCATCTTTATTGAAGAAACAGGAGTAAAAACACTTCGCACATTCTGACATATTGCAGTACATTGCGGCTTCCGTCCGCATTGTGTAGTTTTTTTTGTAAGAAAAGAGCGAAAGATTGAACCCATTTTAGGATTCCTTTATATTATTGGATTGTTTCCACGCGTTTACACCCGTGGTTATTCATATTGAACCACTTCGTGGTTGATTAAGAGGACGACTCTAAATGATTATCTCTAAGTATCATGCTCGAAATGTTAAATGCTCTATAATTCATCACTTTACATTGATTAGATTGACCCATAGCATGGGTCAAAGATGAATAGCTCCACATGAAAATGTGGGATAAAAAAGAGTCCATAACAAAAGAATCCTGGAGGGATTCAATTAAAAGCTTTATCGATTGGAACATTGGATAAATGCTATGTTGCAATAGAGGATTCATTTTTCTTTCCCAATTCTATCATTTTTCTTATCTTTCGATAAAAAATACTCCAATTCATTTTATTTAGTGATAAACTTATTTAACTTTGTGAAACGTTCTAAACTTTTAGAAAATGAAGAAGTTAAACAGATATTGGATTGCAGCGTTAATCATGAGTATGTTGTTAATTTTGCAATGCACTTCCAATAATAATAAAAGCTTAAATCTAAAGCTAACCAAAATGGCTGAGGATTTGAATTTATCTTCACCAACTGTTTTGGACCAACACACCCGTTTCGACAGTGCCATTGTAACTCCAGAAAATATTTTTCAATACTATTATACGATTATCTATGCAAACAATCCTTCTGAATTGCTTAGCAATCAAAAAAAAGAGTTAATTAATAACATGAAGAAAGCATTTACAACTGATAGATCGTTGCAGGTCTTTAAAGATAATAAAGTAACCATTCAATATATTTATAAAGATACAGCCCAAAATATTATTGATATTATTACAATAGATTCAGAGGCATATAACTAATAATTAACAACCAACCTCCTAATAACCGTTTCATATGAATAGATATTTTTACATAGACTCAGAAGGAAAACAAAAAGGGACCTTCACGGTAGACGAATTAAGAAACGAACCGATTAGAAAAGACACCTTAGTGTGGACGCAAGGAATGTCTGAATGGCTGCGAGCCGCAGATGTTGTAGAAATACAACCAATTTTTCAAGCTGCTGCATCCGGACACCCTGAATTTGGAAGCTCCACGCAACCGGAAGTACCGTATCAGACAGCACATCAAGCTTCTGTTGCACAAGACAAACCGATAATGCCCAAATCGTGGATGGTAGAGTCCATATTGGTTACAGTTTTGCCGTTTATACTATGTGGTAATGTATTCAGCTTATTAGGTATTGTAGCAATTGTAAATGCCTCAAAAGTAGAATCACTGTATCATCAAGGACTCTTTGCACAAGCACAGGATGCTTCAGCTAACGCAGGTAGATGGACAAAAATAACGCTGTGGATTGCTATTGGAGCAATAGTTCTGGCTATAATAGGTATTATTCTGGCGGTGATATTTTTTGGATCGCTCGCTGGTATTGGTAATGCTTTAGCTATTTAATATCAGACAATTAATTTATTTTTTTAAACTTTTTAATTTTTGAAAATGGAAAATCAAAACAGACCTCCACAACCTCCTCCGGTAATTGATCCGGCAGCTCCTGTTAGACCTAAGAATTGGCTGGTAGAATCTATTCTGATTACAATTTTATGCTGCCTTCCCTTCGGGATTGTTGGTATTGTAAATGCTGCTAAAGTAAATTCTTTATACGATCAAGGGTTGTATGATGAATCAATGCGTTCTTCAAAAAATGCCAAAAGATGGGCTAAATACGGATTAATTGCAGGAATTATCTATTTAATTTTTGTATTGATTATGGTATTTTCTGGTATGCTTCCAATGTTTACGGGTATGGGATTGCCGGGTGGAGAAGGATTAGCATTTTAAAACATCGTTGTGAGTTTTAAACACAAAACAGTTATTACGGTTGTAGCCATTTTGGTTGCAACCGCTGTTGTTATTTTTTTCTATATCGATCCAAGCACTTATCCATTCTTTCCGAAATGTCCTTTTCTTGTTGTTACGGGATTTGAATGTCCCGGCTGCGGATCTCAGCGTTCATTTCACCATTTGCTACATCTAAATGTCATAGGAGCATTTCGTCAAAACCCATTGGTCGTAATTTTTGGTCCCTATATTTTATTTGGTTTATATATTGAATATCTTGGAGGCAAAAACAAATTTCCGCAAGTGAGAAAAATTCTTTTCGGAAAACAGGCTGCCATTATAATATTGGTGATAATTATAGGATTCTGGATTGGTAGAAATATTTTTTGATTATGAGAACAATATACTATTTACTTTTCTTCCTCTTACTTACTTTTTCTACTGCTTGTAGGAATAAATCTTCATCACAAGACACTAAAACTTTTAAAATAGCCAGCTACAATGTACGCAATGCCAAAGGCATGGACGATGTTACCGATTTTGACAGGATTTCCAAGGTTATTAATGAGATGGATGCTCATGCTGTTGCTATTCAAGAATTAGATAGTGCCACAGAACGTAGCAAAGGAATCGTTGTGCTGGATGAGTTAGCTAAGCGCACCAAGATGCACGCAAGCTTTAATGGTTCCATTGAATATCAGGGTGGAAAATATGGGATTGGTATTTTATCAAAAGAAAAACCATTGCGAACAGAAGCCGTCGTGCTTCCGGGACGTGAGGAAAAGCGAAGCTTGCTAATTGTTGAACTGGATGATTACGTACTTTGCTGTACGCATTTATCGCTCAACGAAGAAGACAGACAAGCGTCAATGAAGATTATTCAAAATCACACAAAGAAGTATGATTCGAAACCTCTGTTTTTAGTGGGAGATTTGAATGCATCCCCAGACTCTGAAGAGATATCGAATCTATCGGAAAATTGGATTATTCTAAACGATCCAAATCAACCCACATTCCCTTCTGATACTCCAAACGTTACAATAGATTATTTGTTTCTAAAGCAAAACGACAAATTTATGCATTCAGTTATTGCTGCAGAAGTGGTGAACGAGCCAATGGCATCGGATCACAGACCAGTGGTTGTGGAGGTGGAAATTGCGCGGAAGAGTTAAGAATTATGTGTGCAGGTGTTGTATGTGCAATTCCTTGCGATTACCCTTGGTGAAAATTGGGCAGATACTTTTACGTATGAGTTCAAAATGAGTAATGCGGTTTGAAACCGTAATGACCGATATGTGGAAAATCCGCCCATTCCGCACATTGCGGCTCCTGTCTGCATTATGCATAAAAATAACAAACTCTATCATTAAAAAACCCTTTCCTCAATTAATTAAGAGAAAAGGGTTTTTCTGGTTCCAAAATCTTTGTTGGACAAAGATTTATAAAGCTATATAATCATAGCAGATATCTTACTCTGCAAATGCATGCCTAAATCCTTGAATTTTATCCCAGTTTCCACGTGTGAAATCGGGTATTTCTACCGGGGCACTGTTGTTTTCTAATGAAAGTGCAGTTAGAGGAGCTAAGCTACACCATTCTGCAAGATCATAAACGTCCATATCCAATGGCAAGCCATTATGCAAGCAGTAAATCAAACGATAATCCATAATGAAATCCATGCCACCGTGTCCACCCACTTTTTTAGCTTGCTCTTCGAGCTCTTGATGAATGGGGTGTTTGTATTTTTCCATTAATGCTTTTTTCACCTCTTCCGGCACATATGAGTGAGCGCTTAGATTTTCGTGATTAGCAGCTACATCACTATCTACTTGAGATGCTTGCAATGCATAACCTTCTATCGGATATTTGTTTGCGAAACCTTTTGTTCCCGTTAATTGGTACATGCGGCTGTAGGGGCGGGGAGATGCAACA
>Ga0265294_10007177_pt1 | contig 13263 bp, 6 predicted proteins | sample MunlanPumphouse3_FD_192504 | JGI IMG/M metagenome (GOLD analysis project Ga0265294, IMG submission 192504) | Groundwater microbial communities from a municipal landfill in Southern Ontario, Canada - Pumphouse #3 | ecosystem: Environmental > Aquatic > Deep subsurface > Groundwater | place... | reverse complement strand
GCCGAGAGGGCATCATCGGTAATCTCCATGGCAAGTAGCAGGTTCTTCCTGGCAAGGTGCCGGCCATCCTCTTCAGGAGGGGTCAGGGCAGTGGATCGTGTGCCACAGCCATAAAGGAAAGCGATCAGCAGGGTAGAGGCGGTCAAAACCGTCATTTTATTTCTCATTATTGTCAGTATTAATTTGTTGTTGTCTGTTTCCTCTTTCCATGATGTGGAGAGCATAAGCAAGGCAGCAGTCAATCCCTCAAACCAACTGAAAAGAACCCGACTCCGTTCCGGGCTCCAAAGGTACAGATTAATGTGGTATTCACAGTACAAAATAGACAATGAACTGAATCAAATGAACTTGCATAATCCTTTTGCATCCTCAGTCATTTTTTCCACCGCGGTGAGATGCCCGAAGAGTGGTGAAAAAAGGTTCCTCAAAAAAATGTATTACTTTTGTATTCAGATGCAATACACCGTGATGACAACCTGTTTTCAGAAGGCGATGTTGCTGATCACTCATTCAAGCGAACAATCAAATGACACACCCCTGCACTATTTCAACGAAACACTCCTTAACCCTGATGCTTTTCTTCCTGTACGTTCTTCAGCCACTTAACGCGCAGCAGCGTTGGGACAACGCCTGGAACGACGTTACAGTTACCCATATCAACCGGGAGGAGGCACACACACTGGCTATTCCCTTTGCCTCAGAAGCAGAGGTGAGAAACAAGAGCATGGAGGAATCTCCCTACTACCTCTCGTTGAACGGTACCTGGAAATTTCACTGGAGCGCCAACCCGGAGACAAGGCCGGAAGAATTCCATAGAGAGGGTTACAGCACAGCGGACTGGGAGGAGATCACGGTGCCTTCCGTATGGCAGCTCTATGGCGTGCAGAACGGTAGGAAGTGGGATAAACCGCTCTACGTAAACACGCGCTATCCCTTCACCTACGACAGTGCTTACGATGTGATGGCCGACCGGCCGGATGAATGGACCTACAACAATAAGATGAAAAACCCTGTCGGGAGTTACACCAGAGAGTTTACGGTGCCTGCCTCCTGGAAGGGTCGTGAGATTTATGTCCGTTTTAACGGTGCCGGCCCCGGCTATTACCTTTGGATCAACGGAGAGCAGGTTGGTTACTCGGAAGATTCCTATCTCCCTTCTGAGTTTAATATCACCCCCTATCTGAAGAAAGGGATGAACAGGATAGCCGTGCAGATCTATCGATTCACCAGCGGCTCTTTTCTGGAGTGTCAGGACTATTGGCGCTTCAGCGGCATCAGTCGTGATGTCTTCCTCTGGTCTGCTCCCAAAACGCAGATTCGAGACTACTTCTTCCAGACCGACCTGGATGCACTATACAGGGATGCCGGCGTAACCATTGATGTGGAACTGACCGGCAAGCAGATCAGCAGAGGCAGCCTCACCGCAAAAATCGTGAACAGCGACGGTGATGTGGTGGCGAAGGATGAGTTAAACGGTTTGCAAACGGGTAATCATCGTCTCCAGATGGAGGTGAGTAATCCCGACAAGTGGAGCGCCGAGACACCCCATCTCTACGACCTGATCCTCACGCTAAAGGAGGGAAACAGGATCCTGGATATCCGGGGTGGCAAGGTAGGATTCCGTGAGGTGGGTGTCGGCAGCCGTGGTGAGCTGTTAATCAATGGGCGCCGCATGGTTTTCCATGGTGTCAACCGGCACGACCACAGCGAGATTGGTGGTCGCACGTTGACCAGGGAGGAGATGGAGAACGATGTGAAGACGATGAAACGACTGAACATCAATGCCGTTCGCACCTCTCACTACCCCAACAACCCCTACTTCTACGATCTCTGCAACAAATATGGTCTCTACGTGCTGGCCGAGGCCAATGTGGAAACACACGGCAACATGGGGCTCTCCGGCGTAGAGCTGTTCCGCAGTCCGATGGTAGAGCGCAACCACAACCATGTGAAATGGATGCGCAACCAGGTCTCCATCTTCATGTGGTCCTATGGCAACGAGTCAGGAGGGGGCAACAATTTTGAGCATGTGGAAAAAGCGATCAAAGCCCTGGACAACACCCGTCTCACCCATTATGAGGGCAACAGTCAGTGGAGTGACGTCAGCAGCACCATGTACGGAAACTACGACCGTATCAAACAGATTGGCGAATCACGACTGAAAGAGCACAATCCCCGCCCCCACATCCAGTGTGAAAACAGCCATGCAATGGGCAATGCCATGGGCAACGTGCGGGAGATGTTCAACCTCTATGAACAATATCCCTCCCTCACGGGCGAGTTTATCTGGGACTGGAAAGACCAGAGCCTTAAAATGCCGGTAGCTGGAGCTGGCAGACCAAACAAGTACTATTGGGCCTACGGCGGTGACTTTGGCGATCAGCCCAACGACGGATCGTTCTGCACGAACGGAGTGATCTTCGCCGATTATACCCTCTCTGCCAAGTCATACCAGACGAAAAAAATCTATCAGCCGGTCGATTTCTCGATGAAAGAGGATGGAAACACCTTTCTGCTGAAAAACAAGCTGGCCTTCAAAAGTACAGAAGATCTTGATATTCAATACTCCATTCTTGAAGAGGGTAAGGTGATCGGAAAAGGATTGCTAGACATCCAACTCTCACCCGGTGAAACAAAAGAGGTAACTATTGAGGATCTGCCGGATATGGACAAAGAAGAGGCGGAATATTTTATCCGTTTCAGCGCAACCCAAAAAGAGCCGACCTGGTGGGCAGAGGACGGCTACGAGGTAGCTTCTGAACAGATTCAGCTCCGGGAAGCAGTGAAACCGGTTTACCTGTTGCCTGTTGAAGGCAACCTTTCAGTGACGGAGGAGGGTGATGCCATCGTGATCGGTGAGCGTGATTTCAAAGTGTCCTTCAGCAGAGAACAGGGCACCCTGATCGGTTATACCCACAATGGAGTAGATCTGATTGGCAGCCCACTGCAACTGAACCTGTTCCGTCTGCCTACCGAGAACGACAAAGCACAGACAGCCCTTTGGGACAATATGGGGATCAGGAAGCTGTCGGTAATCCCCGGCCAGTGGAAGCTCAGTCTGGCGGACGACAAAAGCCACGCAGAACTGCAGATCACCAATCAATACCGGTCTGGAACAGGGTATCTCTTCACCGTACAGATGGCTTACAAGGTGCTCTCTGACGGTACGATCATCGTCAACAGCCTGTTTGATCCGGCAAACAGGGGAAACATCCTTCCCCGAATAGGCTATCGCCTGGAGATGCCGGGGCAGTTTGAACAACTCACCTGGTTCGGCCGGGGACCCTGGGAGTCCTACTCCGACCGGAAAGAGGCTGCCTTCGAAGGGATATACAACAGCAGCGTCACCAGTCAGTGGGAGCGATATGTGCTGCCGCAGGAGACAGGCAACAAGGAGGATGTGCGCTGGATGAGCCTGACCGATGAGAAGGGTCACGGAGTCCTGTTCGTTGCTCCTCAGAGGATGTCGGCATCAGCCACCCACTACCGTCCGGAGGATATCTACCGTCATCGGCACGACAGGGAGAAGCATCCCTATGAGGTTGCCTTCTGTGACGAGACCATTGTCTCTCTCGATGCGATGATGCGTGGTCTGGGCAATGCCAGCTGCGGACAGGATGTAATGGCACAGTACGAAACCAGGGCCGATATCACCCCTTTCCAGTTCATGATCCTGCCGCTGAGCTCTCCGATGAACAATGAGCAGCTATCAGAGAAAGCCAGGGTGGAGAGTCCGGTCAGTCAGCCTGTATCCATCACACGAGACAAGAAAGGCATGGTCAGCATGACCAGTGACACCCCCAACACTGAGATATACTATAGCCTGAATAATGCCTCCTTCATGCTTTACACCCATCCGATCCCGCTACTACAGGGAGGAGTGATAAGTGCCGTAAGTCGTTCGGAAAGCCTGGCGGAGAGCCTGCAGGCTACAGTCCGTTTTGGCATGCTGATTGACAAAAGCGGATGGAAGGTGCTCCAGGTCTCCAGCCAGGTCAAGGGTGATGAGGCCTATAAAGCGATCGACGATGATAATCATACCAAATGGCACACTCCCTACGGGGAGGGGGAACCGCACCATCCACACAGCATCGTGGTGGATATGGGGCAGAGCTATCAGGTAGAGCAGTTCATCTATACCCCCCGCATTGACGGGAATAACGGTAACATCAATGAGTTTGTACTCTACTTCAGCAATGATCCCGACAAGTGGGAGGAGCCGGCCATCACCGGAAGTTTTGTCAACAGCTCCTCACCACAGTATATCGAGATCGCAAGTAGACCAAAAGCACGTTATTTCATGCTGATAGCAAAATCGGAGGTGCAGGGCAGGGCATGGACCTCGGCGGCAGAGCTGGGGATTACAGCCTCAATGACCAACTGAGGGAGGCTGCCGTCACCCATGCCAGGGGTATCCTATGATTAACCAGCCGGCACATAATCAGTTCCCGTAGACATATACTTCCGCAATGCTGGTAAAGGGAGCCCTGTTGCTATCAGGCAGGAACAACTTGAGGTATCTGCCACTACTACCCTCCGCCAGGTCGACCCGCAGCTTATCACCCGAGGTGAATACACCCTGACCGCAAAGCACCCAGCCGGCAGCATCGGGATCAGGATCGTCACCGAGATAGATCTGCACCGTTTTGGCATCAGTACTGCCTTGTCTGCGGTATACCTCAGTATAGGCCACCGACTTGGTTGTTTTCATATCGATGATCGCCCAGTGTGGCAGCGGTAGATCAGGTCCCCACTGCGAATGCCAGAAGCTACCCAGATTATTGTCGATCAGGGTGTGCATACCTCCACCATCACTGGGTTTATCGTCGGAGACCTGCAACACCTCCCATTCACTCCTGTCGAAGAGATAGACCGAAGGGAACGGTTCGGGATGTATGGTCCACTCGGTATAAAAAGTATCGATTGCCTCCTCTTCGGGGATATAAAGAGAACGGTGCTCAAACTGGGTCCCGGCTTTGACATCAATACCAAGGCTGTAATCACCCGCATCCATGTAAGCTACTGTCGTGGTTCCATCATTCTTCACATATCTGATTTCGTTACCTAACAGCCCCTCGGCAGCGGCAAACCACTCAATCACGCCCTCTTCTTCAGAGAGACTCATCGACTTCACCCGTCTTGGCATCAGGGTGGCAGCATAGAGATCACTATAGGAGGATCCAAAGTTGGTAATGGTAAGCGATCGATGTCCAAAGTTATCGAGAGAATAGACATCGAAGGTGTAGGATTTCTCCGGCAGGTTGTCAATGATCACTTCAATGCTATCCATTTCGGTGTTGAAGGACACCGGTATCGATATCGAGTCTTGACCACTGTTCCATCGTACATTCAGGGTCTGTACATTGACCCCGTTGTAAATCCAGCCTTTGAAGAGAATCCTGTTCCTTCCGGCAATAAAAACCACTGAGTCTGGTTTTGGAGCATATATAATCTCACCCCCCTCGAGATACTCCTTGTGAATATCCATGAAATCTTCACAGGAGATGGCAAAGGTGAGCAGCAACATAAAGGATGCCAATTTTGCAATATTTTTCATAATCATTTTCTTAATCGTTATTATTCATTTACCCTCTCCCCAAAGACATCCACTTCAGCGGGATGGGTGAAGGTGGTTCCTTCCCAGGTACTATGCACCACGATACGGATATAGCGGAGAGGTTCCTGCGAAAGATCAAATACAAACTCATGTCCCTGTTGTGCCGCAGCAACATCCTCATCAGTAACCGTCCCGGTAGGAGAGCCGGAAGGTTTGATCACCTCTGCATCCATGATCTTGGTCCACTCATCCCAGTTTCCGCTTTGCGAGGGTTTCCCGACCGATCCATAGATGGATATCTTCTTGGGATTGCCCCAGTTGTAGTAACTGTCGGAAAAATGACGCTGAAAAAGCACCACGCGACTGATCTTAGCCAGGACACCCAGGTCAATGGTGAAGGGTGCAGGCAGGGAAGAGTTGGGGGAGTGTCCGAAGTTATCGTAGTCATCGTCAATCAGATAACCGTCCACCCCTTCCCAGTTAGTGAAGTTGGCATCGTTGCTCAGCTTCATGATGTTCATCCTGGTTTTGTCCAGCTTCTCTTCAAACATGGGGACAATGGTACCCTCGGGAGGATAGATGGTATCGGTTACATTGTTCCAGTTATCCCGCACGATAGCGGCAAAAACGCGGGGAACAGGCTCATACCCTCTCAGGCTATAGCGGCTGGAATCCGCTTCGGAAGTGATGATCCTCATGGTTTGCATTCTGCCCAGTGAATCTTCGGTGATGAACTCAAAATTCAATGGAGCTCTCTCTTCGTTGATCCAGTTAAACTGAGCACCACCAAAGTCGCTGATGATACTAATTGTCTTGGCCACTTTCGAGAGAGGTGACTCCAGGGGAGTAAAGGTGACATTCACAGGTTCAGAGAGCTCTTCCGCCCTGTTAAAGGTGTAAAGCTTCACATCATGACTCATCTCATCGATAAAGCCGAGCACCTCGAGTTTGTTTTCGTAGAACGATGCCATCGCTTCATACTGCTGTCCATTTGAGAGGGTGTAGACACCCTTCACACCAAGAATATCCTCCACATTGGGTATGCGGTAGCTGATCACGGCTCCACCCGGAACAACCTCCACCTGCACATCGGTCACTTTCTGTGGTTTACCCATGCTTTCCGTGATGGGCTCCAGTTGCTTTTCATCGCATGATTGCAATAAAAGTAACAGAAGTGTTATAAGCAAAAAACCTGTATTTCTCATAATGTTCAATATTAAATCGTTTTTACCAACCGGGATTCTGAATCAGTTGCGGATTTCTCGTCAGATCACTCTCCGGTATCGGTGCGAAGTAATCCCTGTAACTGAAACTCTGTTGATAAATGGTTGTCACCGTATAATAATCCTGTAATTCACTTGCATTCACGTTCCATCCCTGAATAGCCCTGTTCTGTTCCTTAAGGGCTGTCTTCCAACGATGACTGTCCCAGTAGTATACCCCTTCGCAGGCAAACTCAATTTTTCGTTCACGATGAATGATGTCACGCATACCTGCCTTTGTTCTGGGTTTGTCCGGCTCATTTGAGTATTTCTCCCAACTCTCTACCACACCCTCCAAACCGGCACGTGCTCGAATCATGTCAACCAACTGGTACACCTCTGCATCGGGACTCTCCTTTGATTCATTTAGTGCTTCCGCATACATCAGCACAAGGTCGGCGTAACGCATATCCGGGAATGGATAGGTCTCGTAAGTGACACTGTTGGCGTCACGAAACATGGTGTTAATGGAGACCAGTTTCTTGGGCCAATAACCGGTTGCATTGTAGTCACCGGGGTTGAACACCGACGAGAATTCACCAAACCGGTTTTTCGGATAGAGTGCTTCCGCATCATCATCAGGGTAGTTCTTGTATGAGTTACCATACCACTTCCCTCTGTCAAAACCAAGTGTGGAGTAGAACCGGGGTTCTCTCTGGAAGTTGAGCACGGCTGTCTGTTCCCCCTCATGGATGTAATACCTATGGGCTTCATCACCCGTTCTGATATTGTAGCGAGTGGCATATGGATACTCGATATCCTCATCAATGGGCACACCGTTCTCGGAATAGAACAGCTCCACCGTGGAGAGCGGCACGCTCATCCTGCCGGAGGAGGAGGAGGAGGTACCCTGTTCCAGGCGTGGTAGACAGGGACTCTGCAGGCCTGAGTTAACCGGGTAAGATGAGTTCCCCCAGACAATCTCGGGGTTCCATCGCTCCGAGACGATGCTGCGCAGGGTGTTGACCAGGAATGTCTCATCAGACAAAACCTTGGTTGCCACAAAGTCAGATGTCTGATAGAGGCGGATACCGGCAGCAGTACACGCCTCAATAGCTTCACCGGCAGCATCGGCCGCATTTTGCCAACGTGAGGTGTCGTAGGTCTGATTAAAAAATGGCTCACCGTTGTGATCCAGAAAATCGTTGTAGTCGGTGTTCCCGTTAAAGAGAGGACTCGCCCAGTAGAGTAGCACCTTTGCCTTCAGCATATAGGCCGCCGGCTCCGTAAATCGTCCCAACTCGGTTGTGCGGTTTTCAATCACCTGGGGGAGGGCGCCACTATCGATTACCTCATCAAGCAGCTCAACGATGTAGGTGAAAGAATCATCAATTTTCTCTCTGAAAACCCGTACACCTTCCGTTGACTCATTGATAGGAGTATTATCTTTCAGCGGAGCGATGGGACCATAGTATGAGATGAGGTAGAAGTGCATGTAAGCTTTGATTAGCTTCGCTTCTGCTTTCATTCGCTCCTTCTCATACTTGTTGAGGTCTTCCACCCCATCCACATTATCGAGAAAAGTGTTGCATTCACGAATACCGGCATGGAGTGAGCGAATCATTGTTCCTGTTCCACCCCAATAGTTGATGAGCGCTGATGTTGGGCTGTCCTCACCCAATCCGAATCGCATACCGCCCTGGGTCCGGCCTTCCTTATTGAAGACCATCTCCATGGCGCCGAAGATGGCAGGGTTCTCGTTCCACCCTGCCGACTTGGGCATACCCCAGTAACAGGTTGCCAGATACTGTTCCGTGGTGTAACGATCGGAAAAGGCATGATCGATCGTCGCCACATTATCGGGCACCACGTCCAGAAAATCACAGGATGAAAAGAGAAATAACGTTGCAAAAATGCCTACTATTATTGTATTGATAGATTTCATCATTCTCAAAAATTTAAAAACCAACATTTAAACCCACATTTATCACTCGCTGGACGGGGTATCCCAGTCCGTTACCGGCCATCTCAGGATCCCACAACTTAAACCCGCTCCAGGAGAGGAGGTTTGTTCCACTCACATAGAGACGTAGGTTTGACATTTTCAATCGCTTACAAAGATCATCCGGGAGTGTATAGCCCAGTTCTGCCGATTTCAACCTCAGGAAGGAGGCATCCTGCATAAACCAGGTGCTGGTCTGACGGTTGTTATCCATCCAGTTGTTGGATAACCTGGGCCAGAGCGCATAAGAATCACGATTGCTCTCAGACCAGTAGTTGTCGGCAAAAGCCTTCAGGATCACGTTCTGTCCCAATCGTCCGTCGTTATAATTATCAAAATCATCCTGATCCATAAAAGGGGTCACCTTGTTCAGGTCAATCCAGAAGGACTGCCTGGCGGAACCCTGGAAGAAGAAGGAAGCATCGAACTTCTTGTATCCAACGGTCAAACCAAATCCATAGTTGATCTCGGGGGTGGTGGGAAATCCGATTGGCACCTTATCCAGTTCCGAGATCTTCCCGTCACGGTTAACATCCCTATACTTGATGTCCCCAGCTCCATACTCGCCAAACTGTGTGGGTGAGTTTTTCACCTCCTGTTCATCTACGAAGAGTCTCTCTGCGATATAACCCCAGGTCTGCCCCAACGAGTAGCCCACTTTCGAGAGCCAGGGTGTCGCGGAATAGTCGGGTTCCTCCCACTTGAGAGCCTTGCTGGTGGCATAGGTAAAGGTACCACGACCGGTAAACCAGAGATTTTTGTTGACAATCTTCTCGTAGTTCAGTTCAATATCAATACCCTTACCTGATGCTTCACCCAGGTTTGCTTTTACGGCCGGTATCACCCCCATGGTATTGGGAATCACGCGGTCCAGCAAAATATTCTTACGTGTCTCTTGAAAAATATCCACATTGGCCGATATACCGGCAACAGTGGAGAACTCAAACCCAATATTGGTTTTATAAGCTGTCTCCCATCCAATACGGTCGTTCGCATATCGGGAGACATTCACCCCCCCGGGATTGTAATTGAGTTGGGTACCCCAGTTTACATTCCGGTCTGCATTAAGGTCGACCTGTGAGAGATAGTAGAAACGATCATTCGAACTGCCAATGGCATCGTTCCCGACCAAACCGTAGGTCCCTTTCAACTTGAATTGGGTAATGACATCGGTAAGCGGTTCGAAAAATGCCTCGTTCGACAGCATCCAGGCAGCACCGAATGAGGGGAAGAAACCCCATCGGTTGTTCTCTGAGAACCGCTCCGATCCGTTGTAACCAAAGTTGAACTCACCAAAGTAGCGACTGTCGAAGTTGTAGGCAAGACGTCCCGCCAGTCCAATATTCCTTCCTGGGAGAGAGAGCTGCAGGTTGTCTGCGATACCCGATTTATCCTCCCGCATGGTATAAACCATCAGCGCATTCAGGTTGTGTACCGTATCGAACGTATTGTTGTATTCAGCTGCCGCTTCCAGGTACATGGTGGTATTGATGTATCGCTGACCCGGATTGTAATCGATATACTCAGTCCCCTCGGTCGGGTTGAGTCGTTGCAACTTGTAGCTATTCCTTACCAGGTCGTAGGAGGAGATGTTGTAGTAAAAAGGCTGATACTGACGGGTCACATTGTATTCGGAATAGCGATTCATGTTGATCATGGCACGTGCAGTGAGACCCTCCAGCAGCTTTTCCAAATCCTGTTTCACTTCAAAGGAGACGATCATTGAGTTCTTGCTCTGGTCTTTGTAACCCTTCAGCGACTCGGCGTAAGGATTCAGGTATTGTGCATTCCCATAGTTACCGAAAAGAATATGATTTGCATAAGAGAATGCTTCGTCCGGCTCGTAGTAAGGCTTGAACATCACCGGGTTTGCCTGTATCACCTTACGGTACATGCCACTACCCCCGTCAATGGGACCGGTGTACTCATCGAAATTGGCACTCAGACGAGCAATCAGTTCGGTGGTCTCAGTGATGTTGATGTTTACATTGGAACGGAAATTGTATTTCATCAGCTGGATGTTCGAGTTGAAATTATTCCGTTTGTCCACTTTGATATTCCCGTTGTCGCGGGTAATATTGGCTGCCACGTAATAACGGGCCACCTTTCCACCGCCACTCACGCTGAGGTTGGCTCTCTGGTTACTGATCACATCCTCAAACATGGTTTCATACCAGTCGGTAACGGGAAAAATGTCGGGATATAAGCCCCTTTCTGACATAATGATCTTTTCTTCCGGATAGAGTAGCAAACCGAGGGGATCCCTCGTTTTGATGGCCTCGTTTTGCATACGCATATAGGTGATGGGGTCTGCGATCTCCACCTTTCGTGTGGGTGAAGAGAATGAGTTTTCAATGCGGGCATTGAATTTTGCTTTTCCCTCTCTCCCCTCTTTGGTAGTAACCAGGATCACACCGTTGGCCCCCCTGGCACCGTATAGAGCGGTGGCAGTAGCATCCTTCATGATGGAGAAGCTGGCAATATCGTCGGTGTTGAGCCTCGCCAGATCATCGGTACCCAGCTCAATTCCATCGATCAGAATCAACGGGTCTTTCTTCGCCTCTGCACCGAAGGTTGTGATCCCCCTGATAAAGAAGTTGGCATTGTCCTGACCCGGCTCACCGCTGGTCTGATAGGAGATGAGACCGGCAACACGACCTGCGAATGCAGTGGTAAGGTTGCTGCTGGGCACCTGCAGCTCCCCGGGCTTCACCGTGGAGATGGATGCCAGCACGCTCTCTTTCTTTTGTCTGGCAAAGGCAACCACCGACACTTCATCCAGCTCATCGGCAACGAACTGCATCTCAAAATCGATTCGGGGTTCACCGTTATAGACCCTTTCAATGGTCTCCATCCCCACAAAGGAGACGACAAGAGTACTCCCTACCGGGCAATCGGGAAATTCATAATTCCCGTCCATATCAGCAATCACCCCACGGGTACTACCCTTGATCTGAATGGTTGCACCCGGCAATGCTTCGCCTCCAGAATCGATAACCGTACCAATCAATCTTGAGGTCTGATTCTGCTGCAACTGTGCCGGCTCCGCTTCTGATGCAAAAGTGAGGGTTGTTGAGAGCATCCATAGGAAAAGCCCGTAAAATAGTGTTTTCCAAACGGAAAATCGAGCCCTAACACTCATTTTAATAAAGTTAATCATAGCATACATTTTAATGTTTAGAACAAACTGACGAAATTGAAAAAAACCCGGATTTCATTAAAAAGGGATCTGGGCTATAATGCGTGCTAGCCAATAATTACACCATACAAAATTATGTGTTGAATCGATAATTTTTGGCTGGTATCAATATTCATAAACTTTTCATTTCAAAGGTATATAGCAAAGGATAATTAAATTTTAATAACACAATAACAGATTTGTGCCCATTTTTTATTTAATTTAAATTAAGGTTTGTTCAGCAAAGATAAATTGATTGGGGTGAATCTCCAAACAAATTAACTGTTTTTTCTACACATATAAATAAAAAAAAGGCAATCATTCAAATTGTTCCAGAAAGACGGGATCATTGTAGCGGCGATAGAAGGTGTGGGAGTGGCACATGCCCACTCCTTATCCGATACATGTCATCTTCTTGTTCAGCAATACTGATCAAAGGAGCTTTTCATCAAAAAACACTCACCGGAAATTCCGATAAGTGTTTTGATTTTTCACCTCCTTCCGGTAGAAGTAATAAGATTTCCGGGGGAATCACACCCTGTTACCAGTGATACCGGGGGGATGAAGGTTATTATCCTCTTAACATTGAAGCAAGGACGATCAATGATATATGTGAAATATTGTTCTATTTCTGATCGTATTCATCATCAGTAACGGGACCAGACCATACAGCCCCGCCCAAATCGGTATTCAGGCTTACGGCAATGTGAGAGAACTCACTATCAGGTGTTGCTCCATGCCATATGGATGTGCTACCACCGGATACCGTCGCCTCGTTATGAGTGTACGGGAATACAGGGTACAAGACAAACTTTTTACTAAGTTACTCCCTTTGTATTACAGATCGATGTAAAAATAGAGAAACTAAAAAATACAGAATACGAAGCAATTAATGGTGGCGGAAATTTAAATAATGTTTACCATGAAGAGCCTTTCCATGCAATAAAATTGCACGGAATTATCTCATATTTGCCTCTGTAATTTAGAAGTGCACAAATAAATTGCAAAACAATTGAATTACGAACAATTTAAAATTAATTTTGTATGAAGAATTTAGAAATTATGGAGCTCACTACTCAAGAATTGGAAGAAGTGAATGGAGGAGGTTGGTTCTCTGACGCACTTGATTGGATTGGAGGGGTAGCAGCATCAGTTTGGGATTGGATGGTAGAACATGGGAACAGAGATGGTAGTATGGGTTTTACTATTTAGCTTAAATAACTATCAAAGGCTTGAAATCAAGCCTTTGATTTATAATGTTTTGGATTTATGATAAATAAATTGCTTCTCAGTCTATTATTTTTCTATTTTTCTTTCTTTGGGT
>Ga0265294_10007174_pt1 | contig 13266 bp, 11 predicted proteins | sample MunlanPumphouse3_FD_192504 | JGI IMG/M metagenome (GOLD analysis project Ga0265294, IMG submission 192504) | Groundwater microbial communities from a municipal landfill in Southern Ontario, Canada - Pumphouse #3 | ecosystem: Environmental > Aquatic > Deep subsurface > Groundwater | place... | reverse complement strand
AGCACAACGGTCGCGTATATGAAATGAAGCGGACTGTGGGGCTGCGTCTGTATCCCCCGTGACAAACGCTGATGCAGGCTGAACTGCCCACAAACCCACTGCTACCGCTTTATTTTATATACGTTGTTGGCGGTTCGTTGTTTATTATCTTTTTAAATCAATAAATATCCTAATTCAAGTATCCCACAAATTAGTTACTCAAAGTGGCATTAGAAATCCGTAATGAAATTCCACCAGTATTATCAATACGAGGTGAATCAGTAATATAGAAATTTACAACAGTTTTCTTTTTTAGAATAAATTTACTATTCTTTGCATTTGCCAATGCTAATGATGGAGTTTCATATATAATGCTATCAAAATAGGTAACTTCTGGGAATTCATTAGAACTATATGAATATTTATTTATCCAACCAAATTTCAAATCTCCTTTGTCATTCTTTTTTTCTTTATGAAACCAAGCTTTCCAAGCATCATATGCTCCACCTTCTGAAACACCTATTACTGAAACATGATATGTCCCAGCATTCAATTCCAAGGAAACTGGTTTTTCAGGGGTTGATGTTTTAGCATTAATATTAACTATAAAAATACTGTCAGAAACATTCACTATTTGTGATGTCCCATTAACAGAGCATCCAATATTAAACATGTTCATGAATAATACAACAGCTAATAGTTTTAATTGATTTCTTAAACGCTTTGATAAAAAAAACTTTTTCATTCTTTTTGATTTTAAATTATGCTTCACTATTATGTACGATTCTCATTTTTACAATGACCGCCAACGTTTTATGGTATGGTGTCGTGCGGGATTACGAAGCGATTTCCTATCAGTTTACACCGACTTTTATTACGAGCCACAAACGCTCGCAAACCACTGAAATCCGCATGCACTATACCATGTGTTGGGCGTTCGTGCATTTTATTTATTCATTTAACCTGTATGGAAATCAATTTGAAACACAACTAACAGTAAAAAAAACATCAGTTTATTTAATAAATATTGAATCCGCAATTTTATTCTATACTTGAGTTATCCAATTTCTATTCTCAATTGCTCTTAATTATTTCTCCATTCTAACATTTCTGAATATATATCATTCATGTCTTTATCCAGTTCACAAATTTGATTGAAGTTCATGTTTTTTTCTTCCATTAGGTATTGCACTATTAAAGCATACTTGTAGTTTCCATAAAACCAATAAATACCAAATTCGTCTAGAGATGCTGGCAATCCTTTGTGAATATTATTTTCTTCTATTAAGTAATTATCAATCTTATCTTTTAATATTCCATCATTTTTAAACTTTCTTGCTATGTAATCAGAGTGTCCTTCAAGTTTCCAATTATTCTTTCTAAAAGTAGTTTTAATCATATAAATTTGATCTGCATTTTGTTGCATATTATGGATAAATTCATGTGCTAATAACCATGTCATATTATACTTACGAAGTTCTCCATTTGGTTCCCATTGAACTTCGATACTATTTTTATTAAAATTATATTTTCCATTTTTAGCAATCGTCTTGTTGAATAACGCAAAGGCTAACGGTTGCCCTAATAGGAAGGGATTAATATGCGGGTAAAATTTATTGTCATTTAAACACAGTTGAATATTTAGATTCGAATCATATAAGCTGGAACTTTTTAATATCTCGGTTACATCATTTAGTACTTTTTCAGTGCCTGAATCTAGTGCTTGGTTATGATAAACAGTAACCATACCGAATTTAGTTTTATTCGCATAAGATAAACTTGGATTAATAAATAATATTATCCATAGCAAAATTCCAGATCCCGCAACCGAAATTAAACCTAAAAGGACTTTTTTAATTATTTTTATCATGGTTCTTTTATTTAAATATTTGTAATATAATTGAAACCAAGATACTAAATTCATCTCTAGTTTTATTTTTTCATTTGTTAAATATGTTTAAATCTTGCTGATTTCCGTAGCATGACGCCCAACTTGTTTATAGATTCAATAAACGTGTATCTATACCCTCAAGTTTGGGGGTATAGATACTGAAATAATGTGTATTATATACTTCTGAAACTTCGTGCAAAAATGTAAATCCCGGAATTTACAGGTGTCTGAAAAAATGACGTTCTGTACGGACATTCGAACACCGTAATTATTTCTGAGACAGGGAACTATGTAAAGTTATTAATAATTTTTAATAAAAATCTGTTTGATCTTAAATTGTTACAATGAAAGAGGCGTGAGATTGAACATTAGTTATTTTTTTGAAATGTGGCTTCGGAATCCTATTGAAAAAACTGCTATATTTGCAGCGCGCTAAAAGAAATGCCAAACGATCTTGCGGGTATGGCGTAATTGGTAGCCGCGCCAGACTTAGGATCTGGTGCCGAAAGGCGTGGGGGTTCGAGTCCCTTTACCCGCACAAGCAAATCAACCCTGCAGTTTTTACTGCAGGGTTTTTATTTGCCTGTGCGGGTAGACCCGCATTCTTTGCTGACCCCTTCCCAAATATAAGCCGTTTGCACGATTGATAAGGGAAACCTCGTCCCGCGGAGGGAGGGACCCGGTTGCCTTGGCAACTGGGAGGCGTTTCCCGTTCAATGCGTGCAACGGCGAAAAACAAACTAAAAGCTGAACTTCAATCCCACAAAGAAATTCCGGGGCATCATAGGACCGTAAATATAACCCGAGTCCCTGTCCGCGCCCGTATCAAAATCATCCTGGTACGAATTGAACACATTCTTTATACCTGCTGTGATCCGGGCTCCGGTTCTTCCGTTAATCCTTATATCATAAGCCAGTTTCAGATCCATATCAAAAAAGGAAGGAGTGGTAACCGCCTGATCCACTGAAGTGCCTGAACCTGCAAAGTGTTGAATGACCATGGGGCCGGTGAAAGTTCCCGATACAGAAATATTAAAATTATCCAACAATGAAAATGTGGACGTAAGGTATCCGTACAGATCCGGACTGCGGAACATGCGGGTTACAGCCGCTACCGAAGGATCATCACTCCATTGTTCAGGTTCCATATAAGTACTCTTCTGATAAGTAAACCCTGCCTGGATCTGAAGACTGCCTGAAAGAATGACTTTCCCTTCCACATTCATTCCCTTCACTACAGCTCCGGATCCGTTGTAACGCTCCAGCACGCTGTTTCCGTCTTTATCCTTTTGATCCAGCATTCGCAGAGCAAATACATCCCGCAGGCGGGTACGAAACAACTCCACAATCAGGTTGGTCTTGACCTTCCCGAAAGAATGATACAGATCGGCAGACAGACTGAAACTTCCTGATTTTTCTTCTTTCAGATCATCCGCCAGAATGGTAACTACACGATCTCCCCCTACTACCGCTATGTGAAAATCCTCATCGAAAGCCTGGGGAGCGCGGAATCCGGTGGAATAGGAAGCCCTGAAATTCACGTTACGGGTTGGATTGAAACGTACATTCACCCGTGGTGAAAAAATCACATGATCTATCAAATTATGCTTATCAGCCCGGACACCTGCAAGAAATCCCCATTTATCATTGCGCCATTCGTTCTGAAAATACACACTGACATCGTGTATGATCTGACGCGTTTCCGCATCGTAGCCCAGGGAGCGGTCGTGCAATCCGTTATAATTGTATTCCATTCCCGCTACAAATTCAGCAGGCATAAACCATAAACGTTCCCATTTGTGTGTATACTGCAAACCGGATATGACAGTCATATCCTGAGTGGTTCCGTAGGCACGGGGGTCCTGTCCCGCTCCGTAATAACTCTTACGGTCAATATATTGCATAGAAGCAAACATATTCAGCCGGTTGCTGTAATCGGAGGAGAACAGGTCATAAGAAATGCCACCCCCATGGATCTGGTGTTCGGTCTGCTCTGCTATATCCGCTTCATGCGGGGGCCGCTCCAGCATATTTCCTCCCCTTCTGTATTCCCCAATACCATGATACTGTAAAGTGATCTTTGAATTCAGACCGGTTCTGAAATTGGTTCGAAGTCCGATAGTATTACTTTGTATTTCAGGCAATTCGGTAAATCCGTCTCCGTTGTGATCGTAGCCCTGCCTTGTACGCATCTGACCGTAAGCCAAAAAACCGGCTTTCCCGTTCCCGGTAACAAGAGAAGCATTAAAAGTAGTATTGTTGTCCCATGCTTTCCCCCCTCCTATTGAAGTGATTGTGTGTGCCACTTCCGCATCGTTTGTTACGGGATCGCGCGTAATGATATTAATGGTCCCCCCGATGGCAGACGAACCGTATAATGCCGATCCCCCGCCCCGTACAACTTCAACCCGGTCTATCATATTGGCAGGGATCTGCTCTAACCCGTAAACTCCTGCCAGGGCAGAAAATACCGGACGTGAATCTATCAGGATCTGTGAATAATGGCCGTCAAGACCATTGATCCGCACCTGGTTAAAACCGCAATTCTGGCAATCGTTCTCTACCCGTACCCCGGGCTGAAAAGGCAACGCGTCTGCCAGACAGACGGCATTTGTCTGTTCAATGATTCCCGCAGTCATTACATTGACCAAGGCGGGGCTGTTTCGCCGGACCACTTCTGTCCGGCTGGCAGAAATGACTATCTGGTCCAGGGAAACCACATCGGGAACCAGCTTGATATCCTGCATGGTCATTTCATCATTTTTAAGTTGTACGGTAAAGGAGGCGGGACTATACCCTACCAGTGACACCTTTATGGTATGTGAACCTTCCGGAAGATGATGAAGCCTGTAATAGCCGGAATCGTTGGCTACGGCCATCAATGTGGTACCGTGCAGCACTACGGAGGCGTATCCCAGGCTGTCACCGGTAGAGGCATCTGTAATGTATCCGGTAAGAGTGGCTCCTTTTTTTGAATTTTCTCTTTCTCTGTGTTGTCTTTGCTGCGCATGGGATACAGATAATACGGTAATAAGCAGCAATAAAGTCAGTACTATTTTTTTCATGGCTCTTTATAAGGTAAATCGAATTATTTTAAAAAACTGAAAATAATTAGATTACCGGAGGAGCCCTCAGATTACAAACCGGACGATCTGCAACAAGAACCGAAAAGATCTCCGGATAAAGAAAGACAGCTGACAGAAAATTGTAACGTGACAGGATCCCGGCTGTTGCAGGGAGTATTATCACTACCACAGATAAAAAAACAATAAGCTGTAACTGGCTGTTTGTGTGGGTATGAGTACGAGATGAAAAAGGGTGCGAATGTGTTATATCACGACCATTTTCAATATGGTGATGATAACACATGGATGTCCCGGCATAATATCCTAAAAAGAAAAGAGCCAGTATAAGCGCTACTATCTTGTTTCTATAGTATCTGTTTTTCATCTTAGAAGCTGCAAAGATAAAGGAACCCGACGATTACATAATACCTGAATCTGGGTATTTCTGAAAAAACTTATGTAACTACCTTTGCATCCAATATTGGAATATATGGTATCAAATATTTTGCTCCCGTTTTTATTGGCATTATTCGCCGGACTGGCCACCCTCATAGGCTTTGCTATAACTTTCATCGCTAAAAGCACCAACCGCAAACTGCTATCCTTTTCCCTGGGATTGTCAGCCGGCGTAATGGTATATGTGGCTTTTGTAGAGATTTTTAACGAAGCCAGGATCATACTCACGGAAAACATGGGACATCAAAAAGGATTACTAATCACTGTCGTGTTCTTTTTTGCCGGTATGGCTTTGATAGCGATCATAGACCGTTTTGTCCCTTCATTCGGTAATCCCCACGAAGCCCATATGGTGGAAGAAGTGGAACAGGGAGTACACGGCTCAGCGTGTAGGAAAAAGCCCAAATTAATGAAAATGGGCGTTATGACTGCCATAGCCATAGCCGTTCACAATTTCCCGGAAGGAATTGCCACTTTTATGGCCGCACTGGAGAATCCTACACTGGGAATAGCCATTGCCACCGCCATTGCAATCCACAACATACCGGAAGGAATTGCCGTCTCCATTCCCATTTTTTACGCATCCGGGAGCCGGAAAAAAGCCTTTTGGATCACCCTGTTCTCCGGATTGGCAGAACCCCTGGGCGCATTTATAGCCTACCTGATCCTGATGCCTTTCCTTTCCCCGGTTGTCATGGGTTGTGTTTTTGCCATAGTGGCCGGAATCATGATATATATTTCATTTGACGAGTTGTTGCCCGGAGCCCACGAATACGGAGAGCATCACATTGCCATTTACGGACTGATCTCGGGGATGGCTGTTATGGCCCTGAGCCTGATTTTATTTGCCTGATCTTTTTTCTTATCTTTATTGTCCTAAAATACTGGTTTGTCAAAAAATGACAGAAAAAATCTACAAACTGGGAAAATATACACCGGCAGACAGCATGAGCGATTTGATCTGCAACAATTATCCCATGCTGTTGGTCCTGAGCCGGTTTGGAATATCTCTGGGCTTTGGTGAAAAGACCATTCGGGAAGTCTGCCGTCAGAACGGTGTGGATGAACAAACATTTCTGGCTGTGGTTAATCTGCTGATCAGTGATAACAGAGAAGAGGTCCATAACTTTGGAAACGATTCTATCCAATGTTTGCTGGATTACCTCCACAATTCCCACAGTTATTTCCTGGATTTCCGGCTCCCCTCCATACGGGAAAAGCTTCTCTCGGTTTTAGATATCAATCAAGACCATGCCGCCAAAGCCATTATCCGTTTCTACGATCTGTACGTGGAACAAGTGCACACCCACATGGAATACGAAGAAACCACCGTCTTCCCTTATGTAAGATCCCTGCTTTCAGGAGTAAAACGGGGCGACTACAACATTCGTGTTTTTTGCAGGCAGCATGACAATATTGAATCAAAACTTTCCGAACTAAAAAACATCCTGATTAAATACTATCCCCCGGGAAATGCAGATGAGCTGAACAGTGTTTTGTTTGATATTTTTGCCTGTGCTTCTGATCTGGCTTCTCACAATTTCATTGAGGATAACCTCTTTGTTCCCATGATAACTCAAATGGAACTCAATGTAAAAAAACAATGAGCAAAAAGATCCGTGTTGCCATAGCCGAACCTTCTGAAATTCTTCGTGCAGGGATCATTGATATGCTTAGACGGATTAACTCCCTGGATATTTACATAATTGAGATCACAGACATGAACCAGCTTGAGTGTGTATTATGCAAGTACACACCGGATCTGTTCATTATCAACCCCTCTGCCACCGACACTCGCATAACCGGAAAAGTCAGAACCCTTTGCGGCAACAACAAAATGAAATCCCTTGCTTTGCTCCATTCACTGGCAGACAGCCATACCTTGGAACATTACGATGATTCGATCTCTATTTACGACTCGGCAGAACAGATCCGCAACAAGATCATCAAACTCTTCAACGTAGACCTACAAAAGGACATTTCCAAAGAATTGAGCAAACGCGAAAAAGATATCATTGTAGAAGTAGTCAAAGGGTTAACAAACAAACAAATAGCGGACAAACTGTTTATCTCTGTGCATACGGTTATGACCCATCGCAAAAACATAGCATCCAAACTGCAGATCCATTCTCCTTCAGGATTGACCATATACGCGATCCTGAACAACCTGGTGGATCTGGACCAGGTTAACTATTAAAACACGACAACATGAAAGCAAGAGCTATCAAAAACACAGGGCTTATTTTATCCCTGGCACTGGCTGTTCTCTCCGTTGGATGCAATCCTTCATATCCACACCACAGCCTGGGTGCCGATATATCCTTCATTCCCCAGTTTGAATCCCGGGGCCTTACCTTTACAGATACGGCAGGCGATCAGAGAGACATCTGTTCCATTATGGCCGAAAACGGGTTTGACAATATCCGTCTGCGGATCTTCGTTGACCCTGCCGCTGAAGAAGGGTATTCCCGGGAAGGGTTCTGTGGACTGGAGGAAACCATAGCCATGGCCCGGCGCATCAAAGCCGCCGGCATGACTTTTTCGCTGGATTTCCATTACCGGGACACTTGGGCAGATCCTGATAAACAATATAAACCATCTTCATGGAAAGACCTTACCGGAGAAGAACTGGAAAGTGCACTCTACCGGTATACACGGGATGTGCTTGCCGCCATGAAAGAAGCAGATACGACCCCTGACATCATCCAGATTGGCAATGAGATCAATCACGGCATGGTCTGGCCGGAAGGATACATTGACGATAACGCAGAAGAAAGCAACTGGGCTACTCTAATGGGGCTTTACAAGGCCGGAGAAAAAGCCGTTCGGGAAGTGTTGCCCCAAGCCCGCCTGATGGTACACCTGGCCCTGGGAGGACAAAATACCTTGTGTCGGCAGTTTCTGGACTATATGGATAAATACAATGCAGGATACGACATCATAGGACTTTCCTATTACGAACAATGGCATGGTACTTACGAAGACCTGCAGGCCAATCTCTACGATCTGGCGACAAGGTATCAAAAACCCATCTGTGTCTGTGAATACGGAGCAAACGCCCGGAACATCAAGCGCATCAACGACATCGTGCGATCCATCCCCGGCGGCATGGGATACGGCACCATGGCCTGGGAGCCTTCGTGGGTTCTTTTCCCCGAAGGAAAAGCCTCTGAAGAAATGCTTCGCATATACAGAGACCTTGCCGAGTCCTACGCGCAAAACCGCCCGCAACCCCTTCCTCCGGCAACTCGGACCGTTTCCTTTGACCGGCCGATCGTGGGAGCCGACATTTCATGGGTACAGCAGCAGGAAGACAGGGGCACGGTCTTCTCGGACAAAGAAGTGCAAAAAGACGTTCTTGAGATTCTCAAAGACAATGGATTCAATTGGATACGGCTGCGTTTATTCACAGACCCGACTGCGGAAAACGGTTATTCACCGGAAGGCTACTGCGGACTGGAAAAAACGCTGGAAATGGCCAAACGCATTAAAAATGCCGGTCTGAAGCTGTTGCTAAACTTTCATTACAGCGACAACTGGGCCGACCCCGGGAAGCAATACATCCCCGCTTCCTGGAAAGAGTATCACGGATCGGGACTGGAAGGCCAGGTTTATCGCTATACAAACGAAGTGATCAAACGTTTTATGGAAGAAGGTGTCCGCCCCGATATGGTACAGACAGGGAACGAAATCAACCACGGAATGATTTGGCCCCAGGGAAAAATTGAAAATTCGTACATGTCCTTTAGCGTATTGTTGCGTTGTGCCTCGGCCGGTGTACGTGCTGCAGATCCGTCTATACCGGTAATGGTTCATATAGCCTGTGGCGGGCAAAATGAAGAATCGGTCAATTTTTTGGACAAAATTTTAAGCCGGGATGTGGTGTTTGATATAATAGGACAATCCTATTATCCCGCGTGGCACGGGACGCTTGATGACCTGCGCCATAACCTGAACGATCTGGCAGCCCGGTACAACAAACCCGTTGTTGTGGTAGAATATAAGGAAAGCCGCCTGGAAGTCAATGAGATAGCACGGGACATTCCCGGAAATTTGGGATTGGGGAGTTTCATATGGGAAGCCACTTCTCCCCGTTGGGGCGGGTTGTTTGACCAAAACGGAGCCACAAACGAAAACATGAAGATATATCAGGAATTCCTGCAAAATTACCCATCCGACTGACTTTCCAGACTCAATAATTCTTCCCAGTTCTGATCCTGTTTGTGCAATATTTCGCCCATTCGCACCGAGGTTTTAGTGATTTCTTCCAGGGACTTTCCGGGATCGGAGAGGGTTTTTTCCAGGTCCGTCTTTTCGCGGTCCAATTCCTGGATATTCTCTTCCAGTGCCTCCATACGCTTCTTTTGCCTGTAAGTCAGTTTCTTTGGAGCAGCGGATTCATCGCCGGCGGGCACTTTGTGACCCGGTTTTGCTTTACCGGGAATTTCCTTCTCCGGTGCAGCTGTATTTTCCATTTTCACAGACATAAAATACTCACTGCTTTTGCCCGGATAATCCCTTATAATGCCTTCTCCCTCAAAAACAAAGAGGTGATCTGCCAGTTTGTCTAAAAAATACCTGTCGTGGGACACGATCAGCAAACAACCCTTAAAATGCTCCAGGTACTCTTCCAGCACATTCAATGTAAGTATGTCCAGGTCATTGGTAGGCTCGTCCAGGATCAGGAAGTTCGGGTTTTTCATCAGGATGGTAAGCAGGTACAAACGTCTTTTTTCTCCCCCGCTCAGCTTTTCCATCTTTATCTGGTGTGTGGAAGGCGGAAAAAGAAAACGGTTCAGAAAAGTGTTCAGGGTTACCCGGTTCCCGTCTGCCATAAGAACGGTCTCGGCAATATTATGCACCACATCAAAGACTGTATCTTGCGGATCAAATTCTATTCCTTCCTGGCGGTAAAAACCGAAACGAACCGTTTCTCCGGTTTGGAGTGTCCCGGCATCGGGGGTTATCTCCCCTGTGATCATTTTCAGAAAAGTACTTTTCCCTGCCCCGTTCCCGCCAATAATCCCGACCTTTTCATAGCGTGCAAAATTGTACGTAAAATCCTTTATTATCCATTTTTCTGCATAACTGAAAGATAGCGATTTACAATGTATAATCTTTCCTCCCAGGCGGGCAATGCCAGGATTGATAGTCATTTTTTTTATATCCTGACGGACTTCCGCTTTTGTTTTTAGCTCTTTGAAGCTTTCAACGCGGGATCTTGATTTGCCGGTTCTCGCACATGGAGTACTCCGTATCCATTCCAGTTCTCTCCTGTATAGGTTCCGGGCTTTATCCGTTTCTGCCGCCGTATTGGCCAGACGCTCCTCCCTTTTTTCAAGGAAATAGCTGTAATTGCCTTTGTAAGTAAACAACCGGCCGTTATCCAATTCAAAAATGTGATTACACACCCGGTCCAGGAAATACCTGTCGTGTGTGACCATCAAGATGGTTTTGGAAGAAGTTGCCAGGTATTCTTCCAGGTATTCTATTATCTCTATATCCAGATGGTTGGTAGGTTCATCCAGAATCATAAAATCTGCTTCCTGAACAAGTAAACCGGCTATAGCTACTTTTTTACGTTCGCCTCCCGATAAAGAACCGATCTTTTTATCCGTGGACGTCAGGCCCAGACGTGTCAAAACTCGGGTAACCTTATTGTCATAATTCCATCCGTCCAGCCGGTCCATATCGTTAATGGCCTGTTCCAGTTTTTTCTTATCCTTGTCAACAGCTGCCCTGTTGTAAGTCTTAACCGCCTGCCAGACTCTTTGGTTGGCAACCCGGACCTGCTCCATGATTGTCAGAAGGGGATCCAATACCGGATCCTGTTCCAGGAAACCCACACGAACCTCTTTCATAAATTTGATATTCCCCTTTCCTTCGGGTGATTCCCCACCCGCCAGAACATGTAATAAAGAAGATTTTCCGCTCCCGTTGGAGGCCACCAGTGCTACTTTATCTCCCTGGTTTATGTGGAATGAGATATCCCGGAACAAGACTTTGTCCCCGTATGTTTTTGAAAGATTGTCCGCCTGAAGAAATGCTGCCATAATAATTTCGGTGAGCAGCAAATGTAAAAATTATTATCTTTATACGATAATCATTCCATAAGTCATGAAAGGTATAACCAATATTCGTTACGGTATTTTAAGAAGCCTTCTGGGCGTCATCCTGGGATTGTTCCTGCTTATCAATCCGGAAGGCAGTGTGGTTACCCTGGTAAGGATAATGGCTGCCATTATGCTGACAGGAGGTCTCTTTTCCCTTTACTTTGCCTGGAAAAACGAGGCAGGGGACAAAGGGCTGCAACGCATGCTTTTTTTGTCATCTGTCGTATTTTTGATCTTTGGCTTATTGTTGCTGATCTTTCCCCGTTTTTTCACCGGACTGACCATGTTCATAGCCGGTCTGATCCTGTTGCTATCAGGAATTGTTCAGTTCACTCATATTTTTCATTTCCGGAAAAGCAATGAGGCCGGCCTGCCCTGGTATATTTATCTGAATCCTGTATTGGTGATCATTCTGGCAGTCGTAATCCTCTTGAATCCTTTCAACACCGCCGTAACACTAACAATTTTTGCAGGTATATTTTTCCTTATTTATGCCCTGACCGAAGTCATACAGTGTATTGTTGAATACCGTCTGATCCGAAAGAACAAATAAAATGACACTAACGTGAATATCGTTATTGCAATGGATTCCTTTAAGGGGAGTCTTACATCCTGGGAGGCGGGACATGCCGTACAAAGAGGCATTGAAAAAGCTTACAGGTATCAATCGCGTGATATCCCCGGAATCAGGGTACTTCCCCTGGCCGACGGGGGCGAAGGAACAGTGACTGCTTTGATCCAGGGGATGGGCGGTGTATACAGAACCATTAAAGTAAGAGGGCCTCTTAAAGCCCAGGTGGAAGCCACCTACGGTATCATTCCCGGACCGGAAAATGCTCAGACTGCTGTCATAGAAATGGCCGCTGCCGCCGGCTTGTGGCTTGTTCCTGAAAATGAAAGAAATCCTTTATATACAACAACTTATGGTGTCGGAGAATTGATCCTGCACGCTTTATCAAAAGGATGCCGTACTTTTTTGATCGGGATCGGAGGCAGTGCTACAAACGATGGGGGAATTGGCATGCTTACCGCTTTAGGATTTGAATTCCTGGATTCTCAAGGCCGGGAAGCAGGACTTTGCGGGAAAGACCTGGAACATATTGCTTCCATCCGAGACCTGGGCAAACATCCTTTACTGGATCAATGTACCTTCCGCATAGCCTGTGATGTGACCAACCCGCTTTGCGGGCCGCAAGGAGCCGCTTATATATACGGGCCGCAAAAAGGGGCCTCTCTCAAAGATATTGTTGTCCTGGACAATGGATTGTGTCATTTTTCGCAAGTGGCCGTAAAACACCACCACAATGTTCCGGGATCGCTTGAAAACAAGGATGTTCCGGGTGCCGGGGCCGCTGGAGGTCTGGGATATGCTTTCCTGCAATTTTTAAACGGTCGGCTGGGATCGGGAGCCGGTATGATCATGGATGCCATTGGACTGGAAAATGAGATCAGGGAAGCAGACCTGGTAATTACAGGTGAGGGAAAGATGGATGCCCAGACCCTTATGGGAAAAGCCCCGGCCGGGGTTGCCCGCCTGGCAAAAAAATACAATAAAAAGATCCTGTCATTTTGTGGAAGTGTAACACCGGGATCAGATACGTTATTGCACAACGTCTTTGATAAATGTATTTCCGTTACACCGCCGGGAGCCTCATTGGAACAGGCCTCGGAATGGTTGCAGAAAGCTGTCTACCATTATTTCATAACACCCGTCTGAAGCCTTAGCTTAGGCTACCTGACTATCAACCTTTTTCCAATACGC
>Ga0265294_10007173_pt1 | contig 13266 bp, 11 predicted proteins | sample MunlanPumphouse3_FD_192504 | JGI IMG/M metagenome (GOLD analysis project Ga0265294, IMG submission 192504) | Groundwater microbial communities from a municipal landfill in Southern Ontario, Canada - Pumphouse #3 | ecosystem: Environmental > Aquatic > Deep subsurface > Groundwater | place... | reverse complement strand
CGAAGAAGTTACCCGAGAACTGGGCTCTGGCAAGTCGCATATTCAAATTGCCTATGGTCAGTAAAAAGACCTTGGGGCGTTTGCCCGATTTTTCTGTAGCCAGCCTCAGGCTTTCAAAAGCAGAAGCACCACGATTGAAATTGAGCGGGCGCAAAGCCGTGTCAGCACAATTACAGTCTGTTGTCGGTTCTGTTTCAATACGATCTGCAACAGCTTCGTTGTAATTGGGATATTGATTGGTGCCCAGCAATACTTCGCGGCGTTGGGCAAGAAAACCAAGGCGTTTTTGGTTTGAAGCATTTACTTCGTCCTGAATATAAGCTTCACGCAATGCAGCGGTAAAGCCCCCTTTTTCCTGAACAGCCAGAAAGTATTTCCAGGCTTGTTCGGCCAGGGCCATGGTGAGATTTTCTATATAATAAGAACCGGCCGAAGGATCGACTATATCCGAGAATCCGGCTTCTTCCCTAAGCAATAATTGTTGGTTGCGTGCAATACGTTCCGAAAAATCATCGGGAGTTTTGAAAGCTTTGTCAAAAGCCTGAACCGTGAGCACATCCACTCCGGCAATACTGGCAGACATGGCTTCGGTCTGGCTGCGGAGCAAATTCACAAACATATCGTAGATACTTTGGTTCCATTCCGAAGTAAAAGCATGTACTTTCATTTTGCTTGCTGTCTTGCAGGCCTTTCCATCAAGATAAGCTTGCACGATTTTGGCCCAGAGCAGGCGGGCTGCCCTGAATTTGGCAATTTCCATGAAGTAGTCGGAGCTGACGCCGAAATGGAAACGAATCTTTGTGGCAATTTTTCCAGCTTCCAGACCTTGTTCGGTCAGGGCTTCCAGATAAGCATTGCCGTAAGCCAGTCCGAATCCCAGTTCCTGGGCGATGAAAGAACCGGCCTTATTGAAAAGATGAGGATGGGCGGCCAAAACCTGGAACAAAGGTAATTCAGCACTTTGAGCCACCAATCTGGCGGCTTTTTCATCCCATTGGTTCGCGTAAGCTTTGCCAAAGATCAGGCATTGTCTGAAAGGATCGGCCATCATGGAGCCTTTTACCTTGTTAGGATCAATTTTTTTTGCTTTTAAATAGTCAACAAAGAGACCTAGCACCAATGAGCTGTTTTGAAAGCAATTGCGAAAATTGATTTCTATGTTTTCGGGATCAATACCATCAAGAAGCTTTTCCATTTGAAGGCCGGTAAAAGCCTGACCAGAAAAAACAAATGTAATGGAGTCAACACCTTTGGTCAACAGTGATAAAGCTTTTTGATTGGCATCCTGTGCTTTATTCACAACAATTTCCTGGTTAACCAGCCAATGATTGTCGGTTTTGGTGCCTCTAACGTAAGGGAATTCACCCGGAAGAGCCTCTTTAATGCGGATTTGGCTCAAATGCTCTTCGCGATAGAAGGGCTGTACCTTAAAACCTTCGTTTGTTTTCCAAACGAGTTTTTTCTCGAAATCGGCTCCCTTTAGATCCGCGTTTACTTTTTCCATCCAGGCTTCGGTGCTTACCGCCGGAAATTCCGAGAAAAGTTTTTCGTTGCTATCTGCCATGATAATAATAAAATGTTGATTTTTAGAATATTGAAAGAAAGTTCATTTCTATGGAATAAATATTCATTAAGACCCGCAAAGATAGGTCTTTTTATTTTGATTGTGAAAGAATAAGCCTTGTTTTTAAACCGTATATAGGCCGGTTTCGGGAGAGAAAAGTCTATTTTTTGCAACAGTTTTGAATCAGGTTTAGAACAGCCTCTTCCTGCTCGGGATGAAACCAATGATAGTCTTTGTCTTTTCTGAACCAGGTAAGTTGCTTGCGGGCATATTTATGGGTGTTGAACTGAATCTGACTGATGGCTTCCTGCAGGCTGTATTGGCCTTCGAAATGGGCAAATAGTTCCTGGTAACCAACAGTTCTTAGGGCGTTTAAGCCTTTGTAGAGATACAGCTCTTTTGCTTCATCGACCAATCCTTGTTGAATCATAAGCAAAACACGTTGGTCTATGTGTCTGTAGAGCTCTGTTCTGTCGCGGTTCAGGCAAATTTTCAGAATATCAAAATTCCGGTCTTTTGGCTTATTGCGGCGAAATGTTGAAAAGGGCTTGCCTGTCATCAGGCAAATTTCCAGGGCATGCAGCACCCGTTTGTGGTTTTTTTTATCCACTTTGTTATAATACCCGGGGTCCAGAAGTTTGAGCTGTCCCAGCAGTTCGCTCAGGCCTTTTTCTTGTAAAGTATCTTCCAGTTCTTTCCTGAGTTGGGTGTCAACATCGGGCATGTCATCAATGCCAAAGCAGACGGCGTCGATATAAAGCATGGAGCCACCGCTCATCAGTATAACATCCCGTGTTTCGAAAAGTTTGTCCAGCAGAGCCAGGGCTTCAGTTTCGAAACGGGCAGCATTATAATAATCGTGAATGGAGAGATTGCCAATAAAGAAATGCTCTACGGCTTCTAAATCTTTTGGATCAGGAGCAGCTGTACCAATCCGCATTTCGCGGTACATCTGACGGGAATCACAAGAAATGACGGGAGAATCCAGGGTGTGTGCCAGCTTGAGGCTTAGTCGGGTCTTACCTACACCGGTGGGTCCCGTCAAAACCACCAGTAGTTTCATATTGCCGGGGATTAATAATCGTCCAGGGGAGGATTGTCTCCAAAACCTTCCAGATCGCCGAAACCTTCGGGATCGAGTTCATCGGGATCGAAATCACCTTCACCAAACAGGTCGTCAATGCTGTCTTCGTCAGCTATCAGGGGCTTGGTTGTGCTTTTTCGCTTGTTTTCGTTGTCAAAACCCAGACTTTGTTTCGGGGCTTTACCTCTTGTAAAAACACATTCCGCTTGACTGATTCGTTTGGTAGGCAAGATTTCAATCAGCTCCATGTAAAAAGCTCGTTCTGTAAGGTTGTCGAAAACATAGATCAGGCGTTGTCCTTCTTCGTCAAGCATTTCACTAAGGCGGGTACTGCTCATCACCCATGAGTCTACTTCGGGGCTGCTTTCCATTTCGATCAGAGTCACCTCCAGCTCTTTTTCCCATTTTTCGTTGCACATAAAAAAGGAGGTGATCATGTTTTTTTCGTAGCCCACACTCTCTAGTATAGTAGTGTGTAAATCAAGAAAATAAGCCTCAGAATCGATCAGGATTTCCCTACAAAAGAGATCGGATTCATCAGAAAGGAGTCGAAATTTGTAAACCATATTTATGGAATGAATAAGGGTTGAACTTATTTGGTATTTAGGGTAGATAACCTTTAATGATGCCTCTGGGAGCATTCTCCACAAAGTCCAGTATGGTATTTCTTTCGTCACTGGCAGGCATTTCTTCGCGTATCAGTTGCAGAGCATCACTTACATTACGCCCCGACATGTAAATATAGCGGTAAACATCCTGTATAGTGTGAATTTGCTCGTCGCTGAAATTTCTTCGGCGCAGACCTACTGAGTTGATGCCACAATAACCGATAGGATCTCTGCCTGCCATAGCAAAGGGAGGGACGTCTTTGCCCACTTTGGACCCACCCTGCACCATACAATGTGTGCCGATATGGGTAAACTGATGCACGAGTACTCCGCCGCTGATGATGGCATAATCATCCACGACAACTTCGCCCGCCAGATTGGTGGCGTTGGACATAATGACATTGTTTCCCAGTACGCAGTCGTGAGCAACGTGGCAGTATGCCATGATAAGGCAATTATTACCGATTTGTGTTTTACCTTTGGAGGCCGTCCCCCGGTTTAGAGTCACAAATTCGCGGATAGTGTTGTTGTCGCCGATTTCCAGGAGGGTGTCTTCGCCTTTGAATTTGAGATCCTGAGGTATGCCTCCCAATACGGCACCGGGGAAAATCCGGCAATTTTTACCGATGCGGGTGCCCGACATGATTGTAGCGTGAGAATAAATATGACATCCTTCGGCAATGACTACGTTTTTATCAACGAAGACAAAAGGGTCAATAACGACATCGGGAGCAATTTGAGCCTCGGGGTGAATATAAGATAATGTTTGTTGATTCATATGCTTGAAGACTTTTTTCTATTCGTTATCGACAAAAATTCGTTTATGCTTGGTCAGCATGGCTGTAATTTCTGCCTCGGTGACCATTTCCTTGCCTACAAATGCATAGCCCTTCATTTTGACCAGGCCGTGACTAATTGGCGGAATATGAAAGACCTTGAACACCAGGGTATCACCCGGAACTACTTTTTTTCTGAAACGGACGTATTCGATTTTTACCAGATAGGAAATGTATTTTTCGGGAGTTCTGGTTTTACTCATAATGAATAATCCACCGGTTTGAGCCATGGCTTCGAGTTGCAATACTCCCGGCATGATGGGTTCATCGGGGAAATGTCCCTGAAAAAAAGCCTCGTTAGAGGTAAGGTTCTTAACACCGACAATGTAGTTGTCGGTGATTTCAATCACCTTGTCCACCATCTGAAAAGGCCAGCGATGCGGCAGCAAAGTGCGGATTTGTTTGGTATCCATTAAAGCAGGCTTGTTGAGGTCCAAAAGAGGAGCCTGTATTTCCTGCCTGATAATTTCTTTGCGAATAAGCCTGGCAAGCTGATTGTTTATCTTGTGCCCGGGACGCATAGCTATAATGTGCCCTTTGATGGGTTTCCCTATCAAAGCAATGTCACCTACCAAATCAAGCAGTTTATGGCGAGCGGGTTCGTTGTCGTAAAGAACGGGTTTATTGTTTATGTAGCCCAGCTTGTTGACTATTTTGTGGGGGATGTTCATAACATCGGCTATGCGATCCAATTCTTCCTGAGTGACTTCCTGATCGTAAATAACCAGGGCGTTGTCCAGGTCTCCTCCTTTGATAAGGTTGTGTTTGAGAAGCTGCTCAACCTCACGCACAAAAACAAAGGTACGACTGGAAGCAATATTTTTACCAAAATCTTCCATCCTGTTCAAGCGGGCATACTGATTGCTCAGGATGCAGGATTTATAACTGATTAGTGTAGTTATGCTGAAACTGTCGTAGGGAAGTATAATGAGAGAAGCACCTGTTTCGGGATCGTTTACTTCAACTTTGCTGTGAACAACATAATAATCTTTATCGACATTAAGTTTCCTGACTCCCGATTTTTCAATACCCTCTACAAAATGGATAGCACTGCCGTCCAGTATGGGAATTTCGGGCCCGTTTACCTCAATGGTGCAATTATCAATACCCGCAGCATAAAGGGCGGAAACGGCATGCTCTATTGTGCTGACACTAACTTTGTTGTTGACCAATACAGTGCCGCGTTCGGTTTGTTCTACAAATTCGGCCAAGGCTTTGATTTCGGGCTTTTCTTCAAGATCGGTGCGTCTGAAACGGATACCAGTGTTGGCCTCGGCCGGTAAAAAAGTGGCTGTCAGTTGTAAACCGGTATGTAATCCTTTGCCCGAGACACTGAAGGGCTTTTTGAGGCTTAATTGTTTAGGCATTGTTGTTTATTTTTTGTTTTAGAGCCTCCAATTCCTTGCGTGTGGCTTTTAATTCGGAAACAAGTTCCGGTAGTTTTCTGAACAGGGTAAAAGAGCGCAAAAACTCTTTACTGGGAATGGCAGGAGAGCCCAGCAGTGGATGTTCGTTGGTTTTAACGGTGGAAATAATCCCCGCCTGGGCACTGATTACAGTACCGTCGGGGATGCTGATATGCCCCGTTATGCCTACTTGTCCGCCAAACATGCATTTGCTGCCAATCTTTGAAGAACCGGCTATGCCCGTTTGAGCTGCAATTACCGTATCTTCGCCTATTTCAACGTTGTGAGCAACCATTATAAGATTGTCGAGTTTAACGCCCCTGCGGATAATAGTCGATCCCATTGTGGCCCTGTCAATGGTAGTGTTGGCGCAGATCTCAACATCGTTTTCGATCACGACATTGCCAATCTGGGGAATTTTAATATAGCTGCCGTCTTTCTGCGGAGCGAAGCCGAATCCGTCTCCACCTATGACGACCCCGGCCTGCAAAATGCAGTTGTCTCCTATTACGCAATCATCAAAAACCTTTACCCCTGGATACAGAATACAATTTTTTCCTACTCGTACCCGGTTTCCCAAATAGACCTGGGGGAAAATTTTGCTGCCGTCTCCAACCTGTGTTTCACCACAAATGCAGGAAAAATGTCCAACATAGACCTCTTTGCCCAAAACAGCAGTAGAATCAATAGAACTATCACTGTCAATGCCCTCTCGTTTTTCTTTGAATTGTTCCGTCCACTGAAGCAATCTGGCTAGTGCATCGTAAGGGTTGTCGACTCTGATGAGGGTTGCCAATACCGGCTGTTCCGGTTTGAAATCCTTACTTACGAGGACTACACTGGCCTGGGTAGTATATAAAAAGGGCGTATATTTTTCGTTTGACAGAAATGTGAGAGCTCCCTGCCTGCCTTCCTCAATTTTTGAGAAGGTATTTATCAGAACATTCGGATCGCCTTCAACGGTTCCGGATAAGAATGATGCGATTTGGCTGGCTGTAAAATCCATTTTAAAAATTTGGCGCAAAGATATAAAATAATAGTAATAATCGTTTGTTTTTGGTTTTGCTTGTTTGGCAGATCAAGTTTTTCTCAGGTAGGAATAAGCATATTTTCTTACCTTTTTGGACAGAACATCGAGGTTAAGAATATCAGAGGCCTGGGTTATGGGGCGTATCCTTCCGTCGTTGTAAAGGATGTCGATGCCGTAATCCGCATCATCGTAAATATTGCTGCTTACCTTGTCGAGTGATACAAAATACCTTGCTTCCTGAATATTGATATTCAATTGCAGGGCAATCCGTTGCAAGTCTTCCTGTAATCGGGAAGCCGGAACTTCCTGTTCGGAAATCTCAATTTTAAATAGTTTACGGTTAAGGAAATTCCGGCATAAAGTAGACAAGACTATGTCCGGATGGTTTTTCCAGTTTTTTATGGCTGACCAAATATCGGTATCGTCCAATTCGATAAAATAATTTAAAGCTTCATCGTTGATTTCGCCAGGTTTAAGTTTATCCGAAAGAAAATAGTCCAAAGCCGGACTGCAGTCCAGTTTTACTCCTGCCAGTTTGAGTTCTTTGGCCCTTTTTAGCAAATTATGCAGCATTTTTTCTGCCGCCAGCGAAGTTTTGTGCAGGTAAACCTGCCAGTACATCAACCGGCGGGCCATCAGGAAATTTTCGATAGAATATATACCTTTTGCTTCTACTACCAGCCTGTCTTCGCATACGGCCAGCATTTTAATGATGCGCGAAGAACCGATGTTGCCTTCGACCACTCCGGTAAAAAAGCTGTCCCGCCTTAAATAATCCAGACGGTCAACATCCAGTTGGCTGGAAATGAGCTGATGTAAAAACTTCTTGGGATAGCTGCCTTCGAAAATGGCAATGGCCATATCCAGCTTCCCCTTGAATTCCTTGTTCATACCTTCCATCAGCAAGAGAGAAATACTTTCGTGCGATACTCCGTTGAACAAAACCGGTTCCAGTACATGGGAAAAAGGGCCGTGCCCAATATCGTGCAGCATAATGGCTGCCACCGTGGCTTCGGCTTCGGCCTCGCTGATCTCGTTGCCTTTGAGCCGCAACTGGCGTATGGCTTCGCCGGCCAGATGCATGGCGCCGGTGATGTGCTGAAAACGGCAATGAGTAGCTCCCGGATACACCAGACAAGACAAGCCCAGCTGTTGAATTCTGGTTAAACGATACAGATAAGGGTGTTGATAAACCTGGTAAAGAAAGCCTGTGGGGAGATTGATAAACCCAAAAACCGGATCGTTTATTATTTTTTGTTTCATTCCCATAAGGTCTTTAGGTGAACTTGCATTTCCTGTTGAAGTTTATAGGCTTCGTTGCGGGCTGCCTGAGCAAAATCCCTTCCCCGTGAAGCGTATAGAATTTGCCTGGAGGCGTTCACCAGCAATCCGCAGTCATCGTTCATGCCGTAGCGTACCACTTCTTCCAGGCTGCCTCCCTGAGCTCCTACGCCCGGAACCAGCAAGAAATGACCGGGCACCAGTTTCCTTACATCCTTTAGCAGACTACCCTGAGTAGCTCCCACTACATACATCATCGAAGACTCATCAGCCCAGGCAGATGAGCGGCTGAGTACTGTTTCGAACAGCCTTTTTCCATAGGCATCTTCCAACATCTGGAAATCGGCCGAGCCCTGGTTTGAAGTCAGAGCCAGCAGGATAGCCCATTTGCCGGAATACGACAAGAAAGGTTCAACACTGTCTTTGCCCATATAGGGAGCCAGGGTGACAGCATCTATGGGCAGGCTTTCAAAAAAGCTGCGGGCGTACATTTCTGCCGTGTTTCCAATATCTCCTCTTTTGGCGTCGGCAATGATAAATTGCCCGGGATCTTTTTCGTGAATATGCCTGACCGTTTTTTCGAAGCTTATCCAGCCCTCCGGCCCACGGCTTTCGTAAAAAGCAAGATTGGGTTTGAAGGCTACGCAAAGGTCGTGAGTAGCATCTATAATAGCTTTGTTGAAGGCAAACAAGGGATCTTTGTCTGCGAGCAGATGTCCGGGTATTTTTTCTATGTCAGGATCCAGGCCTATACACAAAAAGGAAGCTTTGGTTTTGATTTGCGAAATAAGTTCTTGTCTGTTCATGGTGATAGGGGAGTATCAATTGGCTCCGGCTTTGAGGCGTTCAGCGTTTTCGGCAATGATCAGTTGATTTATAATGTCTTGCAATTCACCATCCAATACAGCATTCAGGTTGTAAAGCGTGAGGTTGATTCTGTGATCGGTGATACGGGCCTGGGGGTAATTGTAAGTACGGATTTTGGCAGAACGGTCTCCGGTGGAAACCATCGTTTTACGTTTCGAAGAAATCTCTTCCAGGTATTTTTGGTATTCCATGTTGTAAATGCGCGAACGCAATTCGGTCATGGCTTTGGCTTTGTTTTTTAACTGCGAACGCTCGTCCTGACATTGGACCACTATGCCGGTGGGTATGTGCAACAAACGAATAGCGGAATAGGTGGTGTTGACCGATTGTCCTCCGGCTCCCGAAGAACAAAAAGTATCTACCTTGATGTCGGAATCTTTCAGTTCAATATCGAATTCTTCAGCCTCGGGCAAGACAGCCACCGTGGCAGCCGAAGTGTGTACTCTGCCCTGGGTTTCGGTCAAAGGCACCCTTTGAACGCGATGTACCCCCGATTCATACTTAAGAATTCCGTATACATGTTCACCGCTGACGCTGAATACGATCTCCTTGTAGCCTCCCGAAGTACCCGGGCTGGAACTGGTAACTTCGACTTTCCAGTTTTTTGATTCGCAAAATTTACTGTACATCCTGAACAAATCGCCCGCAAAAATGGCGGCTTCGTCTCCGCCTGTGCCTCCGCGGATTTCGACGATAGCGTTTTTGTTGTCCTGAGGGTCAGCGGGAACCAAGAGTAATTTAATTTTTTCTTCCAGTTGAGGTTGTCTGGCTGTTTCTTTGCTCAGTTCTTCACGGGCCATCTCGCGCATTTCTGCATCGCTTTCCTGTTCGAGCAGGGCTTTGGCTTCGTTAATGTTATTGAGTAGCTGGATGTATTCTTGCCTGGCATGGACGATTTGTTCCAGATCCCTGTATTCTTTATTGAGCCTGACGTAGCGTTTCATGTCCGAAACGGCATCGGGAGAGGCAATCATGGTTGATACTTCATCAAAACGGCTTTGCAGCCAGTCGAGTCTGTCCAGTAAGGAATGTTCAGTCATTTATCTGCTTGATAGAAAAAAGAAAAAATACTGCGGATATAAGCGCATAGATGCGTAAAGGGCTGTTTTTGCTACAAATTCCGGCTAATAATATTCAAAACATCCGAACTCGCTCTTTATAATCAGCTGATTAGCCTTAGCTTCTTCCACATGTCCTATTATTCTTGCTTCGATACCGTAGCCGGCAGCGATTTCTATTATCCGTGCAGCATCCGATTGATCCAGATAGATTTCCATGCGATGCCCCATGTTGAACACTTTGTACATTTCCTGCCAGTCACTGCCCGATTGCTCCTGAATAATGCGGAACAGAGGTGGCAGGGGAAACAGATTGTCTTTGACCACTTTTTTGTTTTCCACAAAATGCAGCACTTTGGTCTGGGCTCCACCGGTGCAATGTACCATGCCGTGGATGCCTGCCCGGAGTTCATTCAGTATGGCCCTGATCACGGGGGCGTAGGTCCGGGTGGGAGAAAGCACCAGTTGTCCGGCAGTTAGTCCTGTGCCTGGGACAGGTTCTGTGAGTTTTAAATTTCCGGAATAGACCAAAGCCTCGGGAGTATTGGGGTCGTAACTTTCGGGATAATTCTGAGCCAGATAGCGGGCAAAGACATCATGCCTGGCCGAAGTGAGGCCGTTGCTGCCCATGCCGCCGTTGTAGCTTTTTTCGTAAACTGCTTGTCCAAACGAAGCCAGGCCGACTATGACCTCTCCGCCTTTGATGTTGGCGTTGTCGATTATATCGGCCCGCTTCATGCGGCAACTAACGGTGCTGTCCACGATGATGGTGCGTACCAGATCGCCCACATCGGCTGTTTCGCCTCCGGTGGAGTACACTCCCAGACCCATGGAGCGGAGTTCTTCGAGCAATTCTTCGGTTCCGTTGATAATGGCAGAGATTACTTCGCCCGGAATCAAATGTTTGTTGCGGCCAATGGTAGAAGAAACCAGTATGTGATCAGTGGCTCCGACGCAAAGCAAATCGTCGATGTTCATAACCAGCGCATCCTGAGCTATGCCTTTCCATACCGAAAGATCGCCGGTTTCTTTCCAGTAGAGGTAAGCCAGCGAGGATTTGGTGCCGGCTCCGTCGGCATGCATAATGTTGCAATAATCGGGATCTCCGCCCAGGATATCGGGTATAATCTTGCAAAAGGCTTTAGGATAAAGCCCTTTGTCGATGTTTTTGATGGCATTGTGCACATCTTCCTTGCCGGCAGAAACTCCTCTTAACTGATAACGCTGGTCAGACATGATTAGCTGTTTTTCAAAAAATCGGAGACATTGCGTTCTATGCGCGCACTCACATCCTCTGTTTCGGCCCGGACAAATTTATCGCCGGTTACTTTTTCGAAGAGCTCGATGTAACGCTCCGAGACGCTTTGGCAATATTCGTCGCTCATAAAAGGTACCTGCTGGCCGCTTTTGCCCTGGAAGCCGTTTTCGATGAGCCACTGGCGGACAAACTCTTTGGAGAGTTGTTTTTGCGGCAGATCGGCTGCCAGGTTTGCTTCGTAAGTGTCGGCGTAAAAATACCTGGAGGAATCCGGGGTATGGATTTCGTCCATCAGGATGATTTCGCCGTCTTTCTGGCCGAATTCGTATTTGGTGTCCACCAGAATCAGGCCCATCTCGGCAGCCATTTCGGTGCCCCGTTTAAAGATGGCCCGGGTGTAAGCTTCCAGTTTTTCGTATTCTGCCTTGTTAACCAGACCGCTGGCAATGATCTCTTCTTTGGATATATCCTCGTCGTGACCCTCTTTGGCTTTGGTAGTGGGAGTGATGATGGGTTCAGGAAAACGCTCGTTTTCCTTCATACCTTCTGGCAGGGGAATTCCGCACAAGACGCGTTTGCCGGACTTGTATTCTCTCCAGGCATGGCCGGTAAGATAGCCTCGTATCACCATTTCCACTTCGTAAGGTTCGCATTTAATGCCGACGGTAACCATAGGGTCGGGAACGGCGATTTTCCAGTTTTTGACAATATCAGAGGTAGCATCCAAAAATTTGGCAGCAATTTGGTTGAGCACCTGTCCCTTGTAGGGTATTCCTTTGGGTAGCACTACGTCGAAGGCGGATATTCGATCGCTGACCACCATGACCAACAATTCGTCCTTGATGTTGTAAACGTCGCGGACTTTTCCGTGATAGACTGATTTTTGTCCTTCGAAATTGAAATCTGTTTTTACCAATGCCTGTTTCATAAATCTTAAGTTTGTTTGTTAGGACTTTCCCGCTTGGGCCGGGTATTATTGAGCTGTTTTTGTTCTTTGTTGTATTCTTCGTATGCTTCAACTATATGTTGAACCAGTTTATGCCTCACAATATCGCGGACGTCAAACTCTACCTTGCCTATGCCTTTGACATCGCGTAAGACCCCGAGTGATTGAAGCAGTCCCGAAGTAGCGGCGGCCGGAAGATCAATCTGGGTCAGGTCTCCCGTGACTATCATTTTGGCGTTCAATCCCAGGCGGGTAAGGAACATTTTTATTTGCAGGCCCGTTGTGTTTTGAGCTTCGTCCAGGATAATGACTGCATCGTTGAGGGTTCTGCCGCGCATAAAAGCCAGAGGGGCAATCTGAATTTGCTTGTTTTCCATATACTCCCTTAGTTTTGAGGCTGGAATCATATCTTCCAGAGCGTCGTAGAGCGGCTGCAAATAGGGATCAACTTTTTCTTTCATGTCGCCCGGCAGAAAGCCCAATTTTTCACCAGCTTCCACAGCTGGCCGGCTCAGGATAATCTTGCGTACTTCTTTGTTTTTGAACGCCCTCACTGCCAAAGCAATCGCTGTGTATGTTTTGCCGGTGCCGGCCGGCCCCACGGCAAAGAGTAAATCGTTTTTCTCGTAGGCTTTTACCAGCTTTTGCTGATTAATAGTTCTGGCCAGAATGGGCTTGCCGTTCACGCCGAAAAGAATCAGATTTTCCTGTTTGGGTTCAAATAGCGGCTTACCCTGACTGAGTTGGCTAATAACATCCTGATTAATCAGGTTGTATTTGTTTAAGTAATCCTGCAATTGATTGATTAGCTGTTCAAAACGGGCAATATCGGGTTCTTCGCCTAAAACCTTGATAACATTGCCCCGGGCAATAATGCGTAATTTGGGATATAAATCTTTAAGTAGCTTGATATTACTGTTGTTGACGCCGCAAAACACAGAGGGGTCTACTTGTTCCAAAAACAGGATTTTTTCGTTCATTCACCCAAGGCATAACATTTTGCACAAAAGTACTCAATTCGGTTGGAATAAAAAATAAAGACTAACTTTGCAAGCTAAAATTTTCACTACCAGATGATGCATCGCTATTTCCTGAATTTTTCCTACGACGGCAGCGCTTACCACGGATGGCAGATTCAGCCCAATGCGCTTAGTGTACAGGAGGTTATGACATCTGTACTGCGCAGCTTATTCGAAAAAGACCTGGATATTATTGCTGCAGGGCGTACCGATGCGGGTGTACACGCCCTGGATATGACAGCCCATTTTGACACGGCTTTTCCCGTAGAGGATTTGAAAGTCATGGCCAACAAACTGGACAGGATGTTA
>Ga0265294_10007172_pt1 | contig 13267 bp, 7 predicted proteins | sample MunlanPumphouse3_FD_192504 | JGI IMG/M metagenome (GOLD analysis project Ga0265294, IMG submission 192504) | Groundwater microbial communities from a municipal landfill in Southern Ontario, Canada - Pumphouse #3 | ecosystem: Environmental > Aquatic > Deep subsurface > Groundwater | place... | reverse complement strand
GTTAACCGCAAGCCGATACGGAGGCCATAATCGCTGTTTTTCCAAAATCAATTCCACACAATCGACCTGGTCATAAGCCGGAAGCCGCCAGTTTTGTTTTATCGATTGCATATCCGGTTCCGCACATGTCACAAGCAAATATAATTTGTCGTAATTGTGAAGTGCCTGCCAGGTCGTAGTAAATCCCTCAATTGCGGCAGGTTTTTCCGTTCCTCTGAACGATATTTGTTCACATGATTGTTTTTCGATACTTTGCCACTTGGGATCGTCTATCGTTAACAACCGGTCCACCAGCGTACTGTGATAAAAATGTTCCCCCGGATCAAGGCCGGTGTATGCCGGAAAAGGTTCGGTATTCGCCGCCAGTTTTCGGTTAATTTCAGGAAACTCTTTTGAAAGTAGCCGTTCCAATTGAGCAAGACGCCATTCCAGCTTGGCCGGGAAATAAATATGGCATTCAGAATCGGCCTGATATCCGAGCCGGTCATCGTCTCTAGCCAGTTTGCATAATCGTTTTGTATGCTTTATTTCCTGCTCAACGATAACTTTCAATTGCTTAAGAATCATTCTTTTATTGTTGAAATCCGGTGTCCAGGCCAGTTCTTCTCTCAATTGATAAAACTTTAAAATATTTAAACATGAACTGATTTGAATTCCAACCGCCACCGCCACCCCGATATCTTTCCGGCGGGCTTCGTCCCGGGAATACTTGACAGAAATTTTTTCCAGTAAATTCAAGCCTTTCTCCCAGAAACGCACCATATTGCCGCATAATTCAATTGCTTCATCCAGAGTAAAATCATCCAGCAGACATTCCCCGATCCGGTCTCCGCAGGGAGGACATTTCGCGCGAAAAGGAGCTTGAAGCCCGAGGTCCCGCGGATATAAATACAGCGGCCAGACAACTCCGGCGTTCATCGGGGCATAATAAGAGAAAATTCTGGAATACGGATAATTTTTATAAGCTTTTTCAAACCATTCCCACGCCTCGGCGACAAGTGCCGCATCCTCCCCCCAGTCTATCGAAGCAAGTTCCGTTAAAAATTCAGATTTCGTCTCCAGAAACGGTTCTAACGACAACATTCCGGCCGCCTTCGTCATAACCGAGGGACAGGTTCCGATCAGCCAGCCCAACATAACCGTATCAACCAGCAGATTTTTCATTGCCTGGTACTTATCATAAAGGATTCCCGGCACCGGAACAAAAGGAACCGTGGCCAGTTCATACGAACATGCCGCCTGAATTTTAGCACCCATTCTTACTCCGTTTTCAGCGGCGACAGCGGCACAATCCGCAAATAACTGCGATGGTCCCACATAAGCCAGCCAGTAATCATCAAGAACATGTTCCCGGCCCAGTTGCATCGTCCTGCCGCGCGATTCGAAGTTATGCATTAAAACCACATCTTTCGGGGTTGACGGTACAAAGTCGAGTGTTTTCTTTTCTCCCCACTCGATGTATTGACTGTAGGGCCAGGCGATCAATTCCGCCTTGCCGTTGGCGCGTTTGATCCCCCGCCGCATCAGCGCCAGTACTTCAGTCAGAACTTCTTCCGGTTGACGATCTTTGCAGCGCGGACAATTGATTTGCATGTCGTCCATTATATAATCACTATAGCAATGCGTTGGCCTTTCCCCAACGCACAAATTGATTAATCCTCCTAATTCCGGAACTTGTGAAAAAAGATAATAACAGGCTTCTTCTACATATGCCCGTCCTGCTGGTGAGCTGGTACAAAAGCAGTAACCATGAAAATTGTAGCCGGTTTCGACGGAATGTCCCTTAAATACAGGATATGCTTTCAATGTTTCCAGTGGTATTCTAAAATCCTTACCATTAGGTTCTAAAGAAAAACCACTTGGTTCTATGCAAAATATATAAACCTTTATGCCATATCTTTTGCATTTTCGCACAATCCGGTTTAATTTTTTGAGACTTAAATCTGAAAAAATTCCATATTCAGGAATAATTTCACTTTTACATATCTCGTCAAAATCGGCATTTATCCATAATGCGTTTACTCCCTGATACGCCAAAGTACTTAAATAGGCTTCGGGGTAATAGTCAAAATCATCCAGTAATTCGTTGCGGTATTCAGGATCATTGGCAAGAACTTCTTTCCAGTTAGGTTGCGATAATAATTTTTGTCTCGATACCGGAGGGCGTTTTTTAGGGCCGTAATAACAACGTGATATCCGGGTTTTGATAAAAGGCGTCCTTTGGTATGTTCTCAGCGGCAGGAAAGGGCCTCCGTTTTTGATAATTTCATCCATCAGAAAGTAAACTCCCCGGCGAACCCCTTCCAGGTCCGGGACCCGGATAAGAATCCCGTTTTCCCGGACCTCGATCATGAACTCTTCACTTGAGAGCAACGCAACAAATTCCACGGTAATTTCATGTTTACGGTTGTGAGGTATTCCTAAATCGGCAAGAAACCGCGCAAAGTCCATATACAGGGTCTCCAGTATTTGTCCTCTGTCCTCCGGTATTTCCTTCAGCCCTATCCCATCGGAAAAATCGAAGCAGGACTGAAGAAGTTTTTTCGGTTTCTTCCGCCATCTGAACGGAACAAAAGTCTTAAAATCATCAACGAATTTCCACGTTGACATATGAGGCGGTTCGGGCAGGTTATTATGAGCTTTCATGATTTAATAGCGCTCAATTATCCAAAAGGGCCCTTTAGTTTGAAATAATATTTTCCCTTGCCTATTAGAAATAGATATTTGAAAATAATAATGTCCCGGCATCAATTTGGACGGATTGAATGAAACAACAAATGAGGAAGATTTCATTTTTACAATTTCTTTTTTTCTGATCACTTTTTCATTACTATCTTGAATTGCGGTCGATATTGCCATTTCAGCTAATGGAACGGGCGGATTAATCATCGCTATATTTGTCTTGAACAACTTTTCATGATCAAATAAAATTTTGTTTTCTTCGACGACTTTTACTGAAAACTCGGGTTTGGATACGGTAATGGGATTCTTGATTATATGATAAATTTTACCGGATCGGGGTTCCGATAACGTTATTGTCATTGAATGCGTACCTGTTTCCTCAGACATTTTAACCGGTAAATCAATAGTCTTTTCTTCTCCGGCGGAAATATCGAACTTTGAACAGGACGTTGTTTCGGCCCCGGATGGAGCTGTGATTTTTACCGAGGCGGTCAATTCTCCGGTTTGGTTGTTTTCATTTTTAAGCTTTATTTCAACCCGGCGTTCCGATTGGGAAAACGAAAAATCCGTTATCGTGTACAAATCCCTTTTAAAGGCAAGATGACCGAAACAGGCGGGTTGATGAAATACCCCGGCAAGCGGCGACCAGCAACTGTTTTCCCGACGGGTTTTTCTCTCCCGGTAAAGATTAATTCCGGCAAGGCCGAGGTTATCATCAAGAGAAATTTCCTTCAGGGGAACGGCCATTTCCAAACTCCAGGAACTCCCAGTTGCCGAAGTCTTAGCCGTTACCTGGGGACTCCAACTGATATTCTTGTCAATATGACCATCAGCTTTCCTGGTATTATTACCGTCATATATTATTCCCCGGCTGTTGATGATAAAATGATAATACTGCCGCCGGCCGGGATTGGGAGCGATCATGATCTCGACGCAATCGTCTTCCCATACTTCGCCATCGCGATAAATTTCCCCGGCTTTTATTTTATCCAGGTACGGCTCCTGACAACAAAAGGCAATATACAGATTTTTATCATCATAAGTAAGCCAGGCATTGGTCTGCGCCTCGGCAAGTTTTTTCCCCTGGACGGTAAAACCATCAGCGGTCATGGCGTTTTTCCAGCATAAATCATTTATTTTTCCATCAATCAATGGGGGAATTGCCGTTTTACTGATAACCAGAGTCTTTTTTTTCTTCGGTTGCGCTTTATTCAAATGCGGCAGCTTTTCGAATACCAATTTTATTCCCGGATCGGCAGGTTCCGCCGAATCGGCAATGACCGGCTGAAAAGACAGAACAACACCTGATAATAAATATATAAATCTGTTCATTGTTGGTTCCTTTTTACTTTTCCCCAAGTGTTTTTTGCAATTTCATAATTTCCAGGGCAATCATCCAGCGATACCTGGCAGCTATGTCATTACTGAAATTGCCTCTCTGACCATATGAATTACCGCATTGGAAACTTCCGCCCCAGGGCACGCTGTCAATTAATTCATCTAATTTTTTCCGGGCTTCCGCAGCTTCTTTTTTAAATCCTCCGGCTTGGGCCTTTTTAATATATTCATTCAAAGTATGAATATATTTATAATCATCTATTCCTTCCCTTATTCCTTCCCATTGCAAGGTCGAAACAGTAACCTCCCGATCGGATATTCTGGCAGCCGGATAGGTAATGCAGGCATCTTTGCTTTCCCGATGCCAGGCATGATTGTCGAAATCCGTATCAGGGCTTCCTACAGGCCGTTGATAAGCCCAACTTACATGAGCCGAGGCCTTGCTCTTGTAAGAGAGGAATCCGGCATAATACCTGTCCGGCATTAGTCCTCCTTCCTGTCCGGTATAAATACCTCCGCCGAGGTAAAACAATTTTACATTATATTTTTCAGCCAGCAAACGGTATTTTAAGTTTACTTCTTCAGAACCGCCTATGAATCCAGTGACATCCGCATCCAAAACGGGTCCCAGCGCTTTCAGACTTTCATATTGATATACCGTACATGAAGTTTTAATCCCGGCTGCCTGAAGTATTTCCGCCTTTATTTTTGAGGCTTTCATTTTTGTCGGATTTGTTCCCGGCTCATCAAAAAGCTGACAGTAACAGTTAGTTAAATTCGATTCTTTCAGAAATGCGGCTTTATTTTCAACCATTTGTTTAAATTTATCAATAAAGCCTTCCTCATTAAGCAGTTTCCCCATCAGTTCGGGGCTCCACCATAGAGAAAGCAGAAGGGGTCCCTTGAAGCCGATTTTTTCAATTACTTGCAGATGTCTTTTATCGACATAGTCAATTCCGACTCCAGTGATGCCGTATTCTTTTATATCTTTAAAATACCGGTATAATTGAGTATCATTATATCGCTTTCTGCTATCAGAGTACATTATCCAATCCATATTATCAGGGGCGGCTAACTTAAAAGGGAGAACCTTGATATTGAAAGATATTTCTTTAACTTGTTTTCCCGTAGTGGATACGGATATTTTAGTCTTGTAATCTCCCGGTTGGGTGTTCCCGGGGATTTTTATCTGCAACCAGAACCCCAGATTCTTATTAGCAGAAAGATCAAGGTTCTCATTTTTCTCCAAACGTTCCGGAATAATATAGTAGTCGGTACCACTGAAGGTGGTTCGCTGCGGCCAGAATTTTATGGTTTTTATTTGCAGTTTTTCTTTGTTTATAGTATCACCTTTCGCATTGGTAAGATTTTCTATTATCTTAACGTTTATTCTTTTTAAATTTTCCAGGGAATACATCATAAACCAGGCTGCGGCATATTGCTCCGGACATGCGAAAGTCCTTATCCCGTTATTTATTTCTTCGGGCTGAGGAATGCTCTCAGGATAGAGATAACGGGGGTTTTCCCTCATATAAACAATATATCCCTGCTCTTTATTTGATTGGCAAAGACGGGGAGATAAAGCATTCTCCCTGGCTTTCCCATATCTCGGTCGGGGAAGAAAAGTCTGCCCGTTATAAGTAATAACATCTTGTTTTTGAATTTCTGATTTATTTAAATTTACCTGATCAAACCAAAGTGTGCCTTTTCCGTCATTACGAAGATAAATTCTCATTGCTGTTGCATCTTTAGGCGAAATGAAAGAAAAATCATATTCACTCCAATCATAAGTTCCTTTTTTAAAAGGGAAAAGCATTGGTTGGACATTTTTGCCCGGTCGATAAAATATACATACAAGTCTACCCGAGGTGGCATTTTCCGCTTTTACATGCAGCTTGATATTATAAAGTTTGTTCGGTTCAATTTTTATCGGCAAAGTGCACACATCCCCCTTACCAATCGTACCTTCATTGATTATTTTTACCGATCTTTTACCTTCATATTTTATCTTTGTGTCATACTTAACTTTGTACTTCCCTTCAATCCGGGATATCCCCCAATGTTTAAAATATCCGTTTTCAAAACCGCAATCCCGGACCAGATTGTCAGCTACGGTATTATCGGTTTCGCCCATACATAAATTTGACAGAGATAAAAATAAGATAATTATGATCTGAAAAACAGAAAGGCGTGAATTATAGAAATTATTTTTGTAACCCTGACTATTGGTTTTATTATTTGCTTTTTTCATGGTATTGTCCTTTATTAGGTTGTTTATAATGGTTTAGAATTTGCTTCCCCTGAAAAAAATCCGTTTTTTTCAGACTGGTCAATTTGGGTGTTTACTTTTTCCATAACCTTGTTTCCCTTTTTTGTTAAAGATTGTTATGATTTAATTTAATTACTTTTAATTCAGCCGGTTTTATTATTTGAATGGATTTTTCAAGAGCAGCAACGATACTTTAATGAGAAAGGCATCGCGTCCTAAATCCTGTTTACTGTTTTAAAAGCCCGGTTTGTATCTTTGCCAACTTTCTGAAATAGTAGTATGTTCTATTGTAGAAAGAATTAAACGTAAAACATGTCCCTCCAGAAAAAGCATATTACCTCCATTATTATGACGGAAAAAAACTCCGTGCGCTCCTTCTGCTCCAGTTGACAAATGGGATCCTCCATGGCCGTCCGCGATAAAGTATATCTTACTGGGACTTCCTTTTACAGTTGACAGTTTATCATGCTTTTCAGCAGGAGGATTTTCATAGGTTATAAAATAATTAATTCCGTACTGGGATCCTCGCCACCATTCATTATTCCATGGATCTTTTACAATTTTATAGTCTTCAGAGGGACAGGTAAATATACCATTATAATGTCCTGTTGCTCCTTCAGCATTATCTGTATAGTATTTGGTATTAGTATATCTCGATAAAAAATGCATCCAGAATGTTGACCCATGGTAGACCGGAACAATCCAGTCATCAAAATCAGTTGAATACATATTACTTGTGACTCCGATTTGTTTTAGATTATTCGCACACCGTATTTCTTTTGCTTTTTCCCTGGCTTTGTTCAATGCCGGCAACAGCATTGAGGCGAGAATCGCGATGATGGCGATCACAACAAGGAGTTCGATAAGTGTGAAGCTCCTAATCTTTTTGTTCAACATTTTGTACCTCCTGGGTTTTAAAATTCAACATTTTTTTCTACCGTCTGTTCTTATCAGTTTTTTTCGATATCATAATCTTTCCGTCTTATCTCAACTTTTATCAGTTAAAGGCTTGTGTTGTTTCTTCTACCCTTTCCAAACCAACCCAATTGTCTTGTTGGAATTCCTTATTTTCGTTGTATAATTCCCACATGGATTTTTTCGGAGCCAATCCTGAAAGAACCAAGCCAAATTGTTGCCAAAAATGCTCTAATTTTTCACTTTTCCGATGAACTACAGAATAAGAGTATGGGATTTGTTCCTTGAATTTATTATATACCTTGTGTTTTTCTTTTCCTAAACATTCTTTAATAAGCCGAGTGTCTAATGCTCTGACTGGAAGAAAATTCGCTTCTTTCAACATTAACAACTGCCACTCGGTTGATAATATTTCATGCAGAAATTCCATGCATTCTCTTTTCTTTTTCGAATATTTTGATACCGCCAGTGACACGGTATACATGGAAGTGGCTTTTCGTTTATGTGAAGGCAGTGAAGACAAACTCCATTTTATCTTGTCGTTCAGTATCCCGGTGTTTAAATGATAATATCCGAAAAAAGCCAGACCGGTTTTTCCGCTACGGAAAAGCTTTTCAGGACTGATCGTCATAGTGTAATTATTCTGCACGAAAAAAGCCGGAGAAGTAAAAATCTCATAACAGAAATTCAAAGCTTCCTCGAAAGCCGCTTTATTAACGGTCTCCGCTGAACTGAAAACCGGACAACTATTCTGCCACATGAACGGCAACCACCAGTATGGCCATATTGAGGTGGAAAACGCATAAACCTTATCCTTTATATTTCCGGTTGAAGCAACGCACTTGTCAAAGAAAGCCTTAAAATTTTCCCAGTTCCAATTCTTGGGAGCGGGAAATCCAACTTGATTTAGTATGTCATGATTGATCCACATCAGAAAGGGGGAGTACGTCAATGGAATTGAGCGAAGTTCCGGATCGGTAAGGTAATTTGCCAACGCGATTTGATTAAACTCCTTTATATCAATTTTCCCCTTAAGCGGTTCCGCATATTGTTTTTGTCTTAATAAAGGAAGAAACCCTTCTATCGGCAACACAATATCAAAAATTCTGAAAGCCTCTTCAAAGGAAGGATTTTGTTTTTCAAGGAAGACAAACTTCACTTCAAAAGGTTTTCCCATATTGTTCCATAGCTCTGCGATTTTGCAAAGCCCCTGATGGATCGGAAAGGGCTCATATGTACCTATCGTCAATATCGGCCTAGCAGCGTGTGAATTGACCACCACAGTACCTTTTCCCTGAATCCTTTCCACATAGCCGTCTTTCTGCAATTCCTCATAAGCTTTTCTTATGGTACCGATGCTAATATTAGTTTTCCGTGCAAGCTCCCGTTCGGAAGGAAGAGTATCACCAATTGCCAAATCTCCATTTAATATTTTTTCCTGATAATATTCCCTTAGCTGATGATACTTAGATAATAAACTGTTCTGAAAGATCATGATACTATTTTCCGTATGAGTTAGTGCTCTATATCATTTATTATAATATGCTATGATGATATTGTCAAGCAGCGCTGTATATTTTCCAGCGATAAAAAATCAGAAATAAAATTTTCCTACCTCAAAATTTTTCTGTGCTCTCATAAAAATTACGCGCCAAATACCCACTGGCGCTACGCGCTTTCAATTTTGCTGCGATTGTAACGGGGGTATGGGCTGGCTAACTTCGGAACAGGTCTGTCAGGATGAGTCCAGCCTGATTTGGATTTTTCCGAGAATCTCCGGGTTCGTTGCCAGTTCAGAAAACATCTGATTTCTGAATGACTCAGCCAGCCGCCGCACAAAATTCTTTATCGTGCGGAAATGCTTGAGTGTATTTTCAGCGACTACCGCCAGATATGCCTTTGCCAAATGGGGCAGTTTAGCGAATTTATGCAGAATAAATTTTTTCTGCAGTTTTGGAAACAGATCGCTTCTTACCATTAACTGGTGCAATAAGTGAGCAATCTGCAGCAGATAATAATAGTTTTTCATCGCAAATCCAATCGTTCCGTAGTTATGCTTGAGCTCATACCCACCGTTTTTCTGAATATTAAACATCTCTTCAATTTTCCATCGGCAGCGTGCCTCCTTTGCCAGCTTCGCGGCGTTTTTCTTGTTTGGACGTGAATCAGTGAGCCAGACAAAGGTCGTTTTCTCGATTCCTTCCGGCGAGACCCGTATTTCTTCACATTTGAGCAAATGACAACGCTGTTCTTCGTGCTTCATGTTCAGCGCCCATGAAAGATGTTGATAAATTCCCTCCTCGGGTGAATAATCAACAGAATGTCCGGGATAATCTTCGAACCGCCAGTTTGCCATCTCGTGAACAGTCGGAAGACATTTATCCTTTAAAGTAATGAAGTACCCCCATTGATTCTTTTCACAGATTTCCAGCACGTGTTTATTCGGATAAAGACCGTCAAGCAGGAAACATATCCGCAATCTTGGAAAACGTTTTTTCAAAATTTCTGCGAGGCGGTAGAAGGCTTTGAGCTCACAATCCTGTTTGACATATTCATCCTCGTTTTCAATAAAGATCGTTGCCAGTGAAAAACCCAGATTGTCATGGGTAACAAGCTTTGCCTCAAGCGCGTAATAATAGCTGCAAGTTTCGCCGCCGATTTCTTTATAAACGGCATTCGGATGCCGTCCTTTCTTTGTTTGGAGATGAACGCCGTCAACCGCCACCATAAATTCGCCGTTGGAATTCCGGTATTTATCCAGTACCCGGGAATAAATCAGGCGTTTTGTCATCTCGCCGGGCAACAACTCCATGGAGTCAGCCGGATTCATTTTCTCCATGAAATAGCTCATGGTTTCAGCGGTGGCAACACATTTTTCATCCGTACCGCTCAAAACCAGAAGATTGTGAAAAAAAGTCATAGCCCGCCGTTCACTTTCAAGCTGACTGCGGCTGCCGCACTGAAATAGAAACATAGTCAACCCCAGGTAAAGTAGATGCTTTTTTGAATATATAATCCGTTTCGGGCAACGCGGTTCCGGCATATTCTTCAACTTTTCGTTGAAGTCCGGGAAGAAGTGATCAAACAGGATTTTTATCAGGTCTGCCGTGACTGGTTCAGGCGCTTGAGGTTTTTGTTTACGGCCTGCTTTGTGCTTACGTGCTGTTTTATTATCTGCTCGCTCAGCGTTGAGATTTCCTTGAGTTCCTTCTTGATCCTGCGATGTTCCAACACCCACTTACCTACCTCCTCTACCAGGTCGACCGGCACATAGGTACTTTTAGATTTTCCTCTGACTTTCTTAGTCAGGATATGAGAAATATGTTTTTCGCCCTGAGCGCATCGGCAGTTAGGATTGCCGCAAGTAACCCGGATTTTAGTCAGAGAGCCTTCGATGAAAGGTTTTCCGCTGGTTAATTTTTTTATCGCCGCTTTCCGTCTTGCTTCCAGAACATTGATCGATATTCCCTTTTCTTTTGTCATGGCTGACCTCAAATTTAAAGATTATAAAATTATAAATACATATACGTATAATATATCAAACAAAAAAAGCAAGCGCGAAGAATGTTTTTTAACGAAAATTATTTTTCAGGAGAAATCAACACGAAGAAAGTTTGATTTTTTGTTGCTGGCGAACACCCAACGATAAAAAAGCTGAAAAAATCAGAGTGTGAAATTTTTCACTAGTTTTGGTCAAGGAACCATGCCTGAAATTTTCCGTCCCAAAGTCCCCGGTGCGTTGTGCTTTCATCAGCTTTTCGATTGTAACGGAGGATAGAGCTGGTCAGTTTCGGAACAAGCATATCAGGAAGAATCCAAACCGATCTGAGTTTCGCCTATCCATCCAATAAAGCGTAATTCCAATTCATGACGGAAGCGAAGGCTGCGAATATTCTTTCTTCGGCATTGTAACATAGTACTGCATGATGTGTACCGCCGAGTCTACTATAAGCAGTCAGAAATTCAACTATCGGAATAGCAGGTTTGAACCAGCTCCGGATTGTGTCTTGCATGGTTTCTTTGTCTTCAGGATCGCAGATTTCCACCGGTGCGACAATTAAAGTATAAGTTTCATTCGGACCGGGAGCAAGATTGATCAAATGCACCGCACCCGGTTTAAGACACCCAGTCGCAACCACCGGATTGGCGGCGGCGGTATACGGAAATGGTTTTTCCTGCAAAACCGCTTTGCCAGAACATAGATCCGGATTAATTTCTCCCATATGGCTCAGGAAAATCCGGTTTCCTTTCCAGTCCGGGCAGAACATCTCCGTAAAAGTCGTTTCAGGAAGCACTTGTGCCAAAGACCCGCACAAAGCCGCAGTCAGGACATCGCCTTCCCCGGCATAACCGATCCCTCTGGACATAGATTTGGAAGCTTCCAGAAACGGCACCGCCGGAAGTCCCGGAGTTCCGTTTATATCCAGGAAATTTACGGTCAGGGCGGACAAGTTTTCGTTTTCCAGCCAGCGGCGGACTCCAAGTCCGGCGGCTTCCGAAAGCAGCAACGCATTTTCAGAAAAATCACCTCTTTTAAATCTCCTGAGGTCTTTTTCCAATTCACTCCTGACTTCCGGAGAGTCAGGTTGCGGCATCAGCCGGGCTATTTCCCCGGAACTTGCGGAAATTACTTCCATCCCGATATTCGCCTTTAACGTTTTAAACGGCACGGCAAAATCTCCCATCCCGGCAAAAGGTTTGCCGATAATTCCGACCCGGGCGTTTTTCATCGCTTTGGCGGCCCGGCATCCGCGCACGGCCGCAACTGTCCGATCTATGACGTCGGACTGTTTCCAGTGTCCGGCTTCCAGAATGAATTTTTTCCCGCGCCGGAGCAACAGATTGCAGAAATCCTGCACGCCGTGAATCCCGTGGTTGAACATGATCCGGTCTTTGCTTTGGGAAAAACCGAATTCATAATCGGGAGTCGTATCCAGAATGATCAACGGCAATTCCGTTGCCGTAAAGGCGTCAATGGATTCCAGAGAGGGCGAATAAGCCAAATGAAGGCTTATGACCGCATCGACATTTGCTTGTTCAAAAGCGGCGATTGCCGCCCGGAATTCAGCCGCCAGCCGGCATACCGGCGGCATTACGACTTCAAGATCGCGTTTTTCATATTCTTTTCTGATAAGTTCCGCAAATCCTTTTACCTGATTATTGAGTTCAGGAGCGCAAACTTCATCATAAAGTTTCAGATAAAAGGGAAGCAAGCCGATTTTTCCGTTACTCATTATTCATTTCCTCCGTAATTCGTTTCCGCAATATTTTTAAATAAATTAAAAGCGTTGTTAAAAAAGATGTTTTCCATTTCACCGCACGATAATCCGGCGCGTTCCCTGGCCAGCTTGACCGTGCGCAACTGCTCGTAATAGAAAAAGGTGAATTCAACCGCTTTCTCCAAATCATAAATGGCCGTCCCGATACGATAATCTTCCGCCATGAGATAAGCGTACTGATTGTTTATTTCCACCGATTTACCGTGCAGAAAAGCAATCGGCGCATCGGATGCGAACAGGATTCGGTCACGCGGAAATTTCCGGAAAGCGTATTCCAGTACGCCTTCATGGTTAACCATGGCGGTATCGATATAAGCATTGGGACATTGGGCAATGCCGTCAAGATAGCCGACGACGTTTTTCAGATAGTAGGCCCGGCCGATATGGGCGAAAATTATCTTCGCATTGGGATAACGGCGACACAGTTCGACCATCTGCTGTTGATTTACCGGATCGGCCAGGCGTCCGGGACGCGGGATATGCAAAGTTATCGCCAGAGCTTTTTCATTCGCATATTCCATCTGTTCCGCCGGTAGCATGTCGAAAATCGTGATTTCGTCTTTGGCTTTCCAGTCAACGAAATTCAGATAGGGTTTATAACCGACCAAACGATTTGCCGTAACCCGTTTTTGTACTGCCGCCAGCTCGTCATGCGGCGAAACCAGGGCCATCCCGAAATATTTTTTGTTGTCCGATTTTTTCCCGGTGTACCTGGCACTGGCATCAAGGTCGGATTCCATTGACGGCTGCCCGAAATGGTTGATAAAAACTTCTTTTCCCGCCA
>Ga0265294_10007170_pt1 | contig 13270 bp, 13 predicted proteins | sample MunlanPumphouse3_FD_192504 | JGI IMG/M metagenome (GOLD analysis project Ga0265294, IMG submission 192504) | Groundwater microbial communities from a municipal landfill in Southern Ontario, Canada - Pumphouse #3 | ecosystem: Environmental > Aquatic > Deep subsurface > Groundwater | place... | reverse complement strand
TAGAGTGAAAAAAGCCGCAATTGAGGCTGTTGAAAAATACGGAGCTGGAACAGGAAGTGTTAGAACTATAGTTGGTAATATGGATCTATTAGAGAATTTAGAGATTCTTCTAGCTGAGTTTAAAAAAGAAGAAGCTGTAACTTGTTTTCAATCAGGACTTAATTGTAATATCGGTGCTATTCAAGCGATAGTAAATAAGGGTGATTTAATCATTAGTGATGAGTTGAATCACGCATCGATAATTGATGGTGTTAGATTATCTAGAGCTGATAAGGCTGTTTATAAGCATTCTAATATGGAAGATTTAGAGAGAATATTAAAAGAAAAAAGAGATAACTATAATACTGTTTTGATTATTACTGATGGAGTTTTTTCTATGGATGGAGATTTAGCTAAACTTCCAGAAATAGTTAAGATTGCTAAAAAATATAATTGCTTGACTTATGTAGATGATGCTCACGGAAGCGGAGTTCTTGGTGAAAGCGGTAGGGGAACTGTGGATCATTTTAAATTACATGGACAAGTAGATTTTATAATTGGAACACTTTCTAAAGCAATTGGTGTGATTGGTGGTTATGTTGCATCTAAAGCAGTTGTTAAAGAATGGTTATTACACCGCGCTAGACCTTTGTTATTCTCGACCGCATTACCTCCAGCTGCTATTGGAGCGACAATTGAATCTGTAAAAATGTTAATGGAAAGTGAAGAGTATACAGATAAATTGTGGGATAATGCAAGATATTTTAAAGAAAAAATGTCTAAGTTAGGCTTTGATATAGGCCATAGCGAAACTCCTATTACTCCAGTAATGGTAGGTAGTGAGGCAAAAACTATGGAGTTTTCAAGAGAATTATTAAAAAATGGAGTTTTTGTATCAGGAATAGTATTTCCAACAGTTCCAAAAGGCACGGGAAGATTAAGATGTATGATTAGTGCAATGCATACAAAAGAAGATCTTAATTTTGCGATTGATGTTTTTGAAAAAGTTGGTAAAGAATTGAATATAATTTAAAAAACAAGTGATTTTTCACTTGTTTTACATATTTGGTGGTGTATATGATGAATCGGTCTGTATCCTATGTTCAAGCTGTGATACATTTAGTGATCTTTGTTGGGTTTTATTTTTTATCAGCTATTGTTTCTTTGATAGTATTAGATGGTATACATATTATGATGATTTGGAATGCTTTTTTGGCTTTTATTCCTGTTTTTATTGTATATTTATTTGAGAGGTTTAAGAAGAGTAAAATCTGGAGTTTAGTCTTATTTTTGTCTTGGTTTTTCTTTTATCCAAATAGCCTTTATTTAGTGACTGATTTGATATATCTTAGTAAAGATAATTACATGGTTGATACAGGTTATACATTATCTTATTTACAGGATATACCAAGCTATTTAGCATATTTTCATCTTTTTATTGGAGCTATGCTTGGTATAATGACGGCTTTTTTCAGTTTTGATTATTTCTATGAAGAGTTTAAAATTAGGTTTAAAAAGTTTCGCCATCTGTATTTTATTTTTATTCCTTTGATATCAAGCATTGGTATTTATATTGGTCGTTTTCTTAGATATAATAGTTGGGATTTGTTAAATGTCTTTGGAATTGTAAAAGACTTTTTTAAGGGCTTTTCCTGGTTTTCATTGTTATATATAGGAATCTTTATGATGATCCAGTATTTAGTGTTTGGATATATTTATTTGAGTAGAAGAATAAAAAAGGGTTTAGAAAAAATCTAAACCTTTTTTTTATAGTGTTTCGCCAAACCCCCAATGCTGGTTTCGCGATATGATTCAAGTAAATCTCTTCCTGTTTCCATCATTGCTTCAACCACGGTGTCAAAAGAAACTAATCTAGTATCAATCAATAATGTTGCTAGTTCGCCGGCATTCATTGCCCTAACTGCAGCGACTGCATTTCTTTCTATACAGGGTATTTGAACGTAACCAAGGATTGGATCACATGTAAGTCCTAAATGATGTTCTAAGGCGATTTCGGCAGCATACTCTATTACTTCAATTGAACCATTTTCAAGTTCACTGTAAGCAGATGCGGCCATAGCGCAAGCTGTTCCTATTTCAGCTTGGCAACCAGCTTCAGCTCCTGAGATAGATGCATTATGTTTTACTATGTTACCAATGATTCCAGCAGTAGCTAAGGCGTCTAATATTTTCTCGTCAGCATACTTTCTAATATCTCTCATATAATACAAAAGACTTGGTAATACACCACTAGCTCCACAAGTAGGTGCTGTAACTACAGTTCCGCCACTTGCATTAACTTCAGAGGTAGCGTATGCATAAGCGCTTAAGAGTCTTAGTTCAATCGATACTTTGTTTTTTAAGTCATGTAAAAGAGATTGAGCTTTTCTTTTGACTTCTAAAAGTCCAGGGAGATATCCTTCTTGATGGAGCCCTAAATTGATAGTTTCTTTCATGACTCTCCAGATGTTTCTTAAGAAGTCTTTGAAGTCTTTGTCTTCATGTTTATACACATATTCATATAGGGTTAAATTATTTTGATTACAGTAGTCTTTTATCTCTTGAAAATTTTTATGTGGGTATACATGATTCTTCTCTTTTAACTCATCGCCTTTTCTTAAAATTGAACCACCACCGATAGAATAGTACCTTTCTTTACCGATAATTTGATTATCTTTATAGATAATGATGTCCATAGTGTTGGGGTGTTCTAATTTAAGTTCTTTAGAAAAATGAACTTCTGCATTCACTAAAGTCTCGCGTATTATTTTATCAGTTAAATGTCCTAGTCCCGTAAAACTTAAACTACCCATAAGAGTAACTTCGTAAAAGTCACCTTGGTAGTTTTTTTTGACTTCTTGACAAATTTTTTCTGGGCCCATTGTATGAGAACTAGATGGACCTCTACCTATTTTATATAATTCTCGTATTGATTCCATACTATTTATGCAATAACAATATCATTTCTCTTAATGCTTTAGCAGCTACAACTGTAGAGACATTTGAACTGTCAAGCATTGGAGCTAATTCTACTAAATCCGCTCCAACAACATTGTTTAGTTTCTCAAATTTTTTCATAGCGTCTAGTAGATCTTTGAAAGACATGCCTCCTGGTTCAGGTGTACCCGTTCCAGGAAAAATTGATGGATCTAAAACATCTAGATCGATTGTTATATATACTGGTTTATCTTTAATTTTATCGATTATTTCTTCTAAACCTTCAAAATCAAATTTCCTCATGAAAGTATGACCATCTTCAGCGAATTTAAATTCACTTTTATCTCCTGATCTAATTCCAAATTGATAGATTCTGTTATCCCCTAAAATGTCATAACACCTTTTTATAACAGTTGCGTGTGAAAGTTCTCTTCCAAGAAATTCATCACGTAAGTCTGTATGGGCATCAAGATGAATTATATTGAGGTCAGGGTATTTTTCTTTTAAAGCTCTAACGACTGGATAAGTAACTAGATGTTCTCCGCCTATCATCATTGGTTTTTTAGAGTCTTGAAGAATTTGTTTAGTATTCTCATATACTATTTCTAGTGACTCTTCTACAAGTCCCATAGGCAATTCTAAATCACCGATATCAACTGTATGATAATCCTTTAAATCCATATTTTTATAGGGCGAATACCATTCGATGCCTATTGATTCTACTCGAATTGCATTGCCGGCAAATCTCGTGCCTGGGCGATATGATGTTGTATTATCAAGAGGTACAGAGAATAATACTACCTTGCTTTCATTATATTCTGATTTACAACTTTGAAATGATAAATCAACTTTTTTCATATTAAGTCTCCTTCATATTTAATCCAATTTTCTTTATCTACAATTTGAACATAATCGATATCTGTATCATTGTCGATATCGCTTTGAAGGGCTCCGCCTTTTTCTTTGTAGAATTTGATGTCTTTAACGACATCTTCAGTTATTACCTCACCTGGGATTATAATTGGAATTCCTGGTGGATAAATCATGATAGATTCAGCTGAGATTTCATCAACTGCATCTTCTAGCTTAACTAAATTTTTTGGTGCGTGATAAGCATCACGTGGTCTTGCATAAGGTTCAGGGAATTGATATCTAAACTCTATTTTAGGAAGTTTATCTCTAGATTTAAAGTATTTTTCTGACAGCTTTCTAAATGCAATAACTAGTCTTTCTAAATCTTGTTTTGTCGTACCAATCGTTAATACGCAAAGTATCATATGCGATTCTGCTAGTTCTAACTGGATGTTATAATTTTTCTTCATCATTTGATATACATCAAATCCTGATAACCCTAAATCACTTACTTTAACCATCAGTTTAGTTTCGTCATAGTCAAAACAGCCTTGATTTAGTAGGTAATCTTTATCTATAACAGAAATTCCTGGGATAGTTTTCAATTTTTCTCTAGCTATTTTTGCTAGTTTAAGAATGTTCGTTACTCTAGTTTTACCTTGAAAATACATTGTTTTTCTCGCCACATCCAAAGAGGCCATTAGTAAAGAACTAGGAGATGTAGATTGCAACATATTTAAAGTAGCTCTCAATCTTTGATGATCAATTCTTTCACCTTTTGTAAGAATTACCGAGCTTTGTGTTAAACTGCCTGCAGTTTTATGCATTGATGTTGCGCTGATGTCCGCACCGGCTTCCATAGCTCCGAGAGGTAAACGATGAGAGAAGTAAAACTGAGCTCCATGTGCCTCATCCACCATAACTACTAAGTTATGAGTATGGGCATAATCTGTTATTCTTTTAATGTCTGATACAACGCCGAAATAGGTTGGGTTTATCAAAAATATAGCTTTTGCATCGGGGTTGTCATCGATGGCTTTTTTTACTATGTCAAAGCTTACATCGTTAGCTATTCCTACTAATTCATCGATATTAGGTTTTATAAAAATCGGCATAGCTCCACTTAAGATAAGTCCATTAATTACAGACTTGTGTACATTTCTTGGTAAAATTATTTTATCATTAGCTTTGCATACGCTCATTACCATAGCTAAAATACCAGTTGTAGTCCCGTTGGTAAGAAAATATGATCTATCAGCGCTCATGGCTTCCGCCATCAAGCCTTGGGCTTCATTGATGACTCCCGTTGGATAATTTAGATGATCTAAACCGACTGGGGAATTAGCGTCAAGCAAATATAGTTTTTTACCTACATATTTTTGCATATCATTTTCGATTCGACCAAGTTTATGACCTGGTACATCAAATGGTGCTACACGACTATTTCCGTATTCTTTTAACTTTGTAAAAAATGGTGTATTTTTCTGTTTCGGATCTCTCATTAAGCATCCCTTTCTTCATAAAAGTTATATTTTAAAACTATATCAAAATAATATCATATTTTGTGACAAAACAAAAGAAATTTAATCGGTAAAATTGTCCTTAGGTTATAATCGGAATCATCATAAAATTTAGCATTTAATTTTTTTTCTTATAAGGGCTTGTTTTATTGATTAAAATAGTTAAAATAAAAACTAGAAAAGGATTGATTTATGTCTAGATTAAAGATATTTCAAAAGAAGTTAAAAGATCGAACCAAACTTGAAGTTATTAAGGGTTTGATTCAGGCTTTTAGTGTTACTGTTGTGGCTGTTATAGCTGTAACTGTATTTATTCCTAAAAGTCCGAAGGCAAGCTTTGATGAAGTCAAGGTTTTTTCTAGTGAAATAATCTATCAGGTAAGTGTTACTGATGAGGATAATATAGTTGAAGATGATCATGTTAAGTTGATTTTAGAAAACCAAGTGGAAAATCTTGAAGAAGTTATTGTAGTTGGTAAGAATATTGGCAGTTTTTCAGGGCTAAAACCTAATACAAAATATAATTTGAAAGTGGTTTATGATAAAGGTTTTGGAGAAGAAGTTTTAGCTAAAAAAGAGATTTTTACTAAAAATAATTTGGTTGCGGCTTTCGGAGGCTTTGAACTATTGACACAGTTAGATGAGTATACTTTTAATTACTTGATAAATGTGTTATGGGGAGATGTTGCTAATTATACTAATTGGCAAATTAGATATGCTAGTATTTATCCTGGTTCTACACAAGAACCTTGGTATGAAACAATATACTTATCTCCTCTTGAAACAAATATTCCATTAAGGATTTATGGAATATCTGGTGGAGGAAGTTATCATGTTATTTTAGAGGCCATGTTTGAGGGCGAAATGCAAGTGATTGATGAGGTTTATTTAAAACCACCATTCAAATTATATGCTTCTTTGTACCTTGAATATTATAACGATGAAGAAATAGGGTTAAACATTTACACGGAATTAGATGAATCAATTGATGTTAGTTATATTATTGAGTTATATAAAAATGGTTTATTAGTAAGAAAAATCGATTATATTCCTGAATCAGGAGAAATGGTTCATGAAGGATCAGTTTATGTTCTCGAAGATTTGATTTCTAATACCGATTATTCAATTAAATTGATCGCAAGTTATATTAACCCAGATACTTTGAGAGAAGAAGAAAAGGTATTAGGAGAAGAAAGTGTACATACTTTAAGCAATTTTTATAGTGAAATGAGTTATCAAGAATTTGATAATTACTATGAAGTAACAATCAAAACTGATAGCGTTCATTATGATGTAGCTTTTTACGAAATATTAATTTATGATGAAGAATATGATTATTGGTATTATTACTTTAGTGATGATTTTGAATTACTGAAGCAAGGAGATTATTTTATAGCTAATTTTAGAGTTGATAAACCTGTTGAGGGAATATTTAAGATTCAATTGAGTATGAGAAGTTTAAGTGTTAATGAAATTCAAGAATTATTTGAAAATATAGAAGAATAGAGGTATATTTATGATGAATTTGAAAGGGAAATCTAAGAAAGAAATAAAAGATATAGTAATTGTTCTAGTGGTTGTTTTCTTATTGCTTCTAGTAAGCATTTTGACTCCTATTATTTTTCCGGATACTGGATTCGCTTTGATAATTGAAAATTCAATTGGCAAGTTTTTTAATTTGTTTAATTTTTTTAAGAATTCTTATGTCATAATATTAGAATCTATGGTAATTATCTTCTTCATGTGGCTTATTTCCAAATTGTTATTGATAATTACAAACTTATTGAAAGTTAAGAGCTTCAGGGGAAACACTATTGCTAATTTGATTAACTCTACAATTAAATATCTTTGCTTTATTATCGCTATCTTTTTGATATTAAAAGCTTGGGGAGTTCAAACACCTACATTATTAGCTGGAGCTGGAATTATAGGTTTGGCTATTAGTTTTGGAGCACAAAGTTTGATTGAAGATATCTTTAGTGGGCTTTTCATTATTTTTGAAAAGCAATATTCGGTTGGAGACATAGTGCAAATCAATGATTTTCGTGGTGTGGTCAAAGAAATTTCACTTAGAGTTACAAAATTTGAAGATGTTAATGGAGATATAAAAATCATTAATAATTCAGATATTAGAGGTGCGATTAATACTTCATCATCCTTGTCAAAAGCAATTTGCGAAATAGCGATAGCTTATGATGAGGATATCGAAAAAGTAGAAAAAGTTATTCATGAGAACTTACCTGAAATAAAGAAAAATATTCCACAAATAGTTGAAGGTCCTTATTATTTAGGTGTTCAAACTTTAGCGGATTCGGCGGTAGTTTTAAGAGTTATCGGGATGGTTAATGAGGGCGATAAGTATCATGTAACTAGAAGTTTAAATCGAGAGATGAAAATCTTGTTTGATAAAAATAAGATTGGTATTCCTTTCCCTCAACTTGTAGTACATGAAGCTTCAAAGGAAAAAGAGTAAAAATACTAAAAAAACTTAAAAAGAGACACTTTCAGATATAATGAAAGTGTTTTCATTTAAAAAAAATAATAAAAGTAAATTGCTTATGGTATGATAATATTAAGGGAGTGATGTGTGCTGTGAAAAAGTTAGTAGGCAATTTAATGTATGGCCAATCTGGTGGTCCAACAGCTGTTATTAACTCGAGTGCTTATGGAGTAATAACAGAAGCGAAAAGACAAAATGATTATATAAAAGATGTTTATGTTATGAAACACGGAATTGAAGGGGCTTTAAATGAAGATTTGATTAAAATTGATTATGATGATCAAGAGAATATTGAATTATTAAAGTATACTCCAGGCTCAGCTTTTGGGTCTATTAGACATAAACTACCTAATTATAAAGAAGATGATTCAAAGTATGTTAGATTACTTTATATTTTTAGAAAATATAATATAAGATATTTCCTTTATAACGGAGGAAATGATTCTATGGATACTTGTTCAAAGATAGCAGAGTATATGGATACTATTGATTATGATGTTAGAATTATAGGTATTCCAAAGACGATAGATAATGACTTACCTTTTACAGATCATACTCCGGGTTATGGTTCAGCTGCTAAGTTTATCGCTAACACGATAATGGAAGTTCACTACGATATGTTAGCTTATCCTACTGGTAAAGTAACGATCGTTGAAATCATGGGAAGACATGCAGGGTGGCTTACAGCCGCTAGTGCTTTAGCTAATATCAGCGGATTTGGACCTGATTTGGTATATCTTCCTGAGGTTCCTTTCTCAATAGAGAAATTTAAGAATGATGTTAGAGAAGTATATAACAAGAAGAAACAATGTCTTGTGGCAGTAAGTGAAGGTGTTAGTAACAGTGAAGGAGTATTTATCTCTTCTAGTTCAGGTATGAAAGATGCTTTTGGGCATTTTCAATTAGGTGGTGTGGCTTCGAAATTAGCGTCAACTGTTTCAAATGATTTAGGTATTTCATCCAGATCAGTTGAGTTTGGGTCTACACAAAGAGCAGCTTCACACATTCAAAGTTTGATTGATGTTAATGAAGCTATAGCAGTTGGTGAAGAAGCGGTTAAAGCAGTAATAGAAGGTAAAAATAAAGTTATGGTAGTAATCACAAGAGTTAGTGATGAACCATATGAAGTTAAATATGATTTTTATGATTTAAATGCTTGCGCAAATGTAGAAAAAAAGATACCAGCAGAAATGATTAACGAAAACGGAAACGGTATAACAAATAAGTTTATAAAATATGCTCTTCCTCTGATTCAAGGTGAAAATGAGAATATTTATAAAGATGGAATACAAAGATTTTCAAAATTTAAATAATGCCTTTTTATAAGGCATTAGTTATATGCGGCTGTGGCGGAATGGTAGACGCGCTACTTTGAGGGGGTAGTATCCTAATGGATGTGTGAGTTCGACTCTCATCAGACGCACCATATAAGAAGCATTGGTCTGATACAATTGTATCAGGCCTTTTTTTGCGCTATATAGGGCCGTTTCGGCATTCACTCTTATTTATAATGTCTAAAAAGTCGCTTTATTTTAGTCGATTTTTGCATTTTGTATAGAATTTCTACACGATTACATTTCAATTTACACGATTATAACGTGTATTTACACGATTTCAGTATTCTAGCCATTTAAGTGGTATAACTTGATAAAATTACATTTATTTTCATAGCAGAGCAAAGAAAGAGGATATGGAAGCGATCATACCATCTTACATAGTGATCAAGGAATTGAATATGCATCTAAGAAGTTTGAAACAGCACATAAGGAATATCCAATAACAAGAAGTATGTCACGTGCTGGAACACCAACAGATAACCCAGTAATTGAATCGTTAATTGGATGGATCAAAGGTGATTTAAAGCACTATATCAAACTACATGATTTTAAAGATATTAATACCGCTATTGAATTATATATCGATTATTTCAATAATCACAGAGTAGCTTACAGGCTAGATTACTTAACACCAGTAGAATACAGAACAATACAAGGATTCAAATAAACTATTCAAACATAAATATTTATGATAAAATATAGGCAACTACGGATAGTTGCATGTCGCTATTTTTATATCTAGGGTGGTACCTATGTGTCCTAGAAAATCATAGCAGAGCAAATGAAATCATCATATCAATCATTAGTATTGCAGTAACTACAGTTGTTCTACCATTAATTACATTAGGAGGAACAAAACTGATTCAGTTTCTCAACAGCAAGATTAAAGAAGAAAATGCTAAAAGAATTCTAACATCCATATCAAGTAGTGTAGAACATGCCGTTAGGGTCGTATTTTAGACTTATGTGGAGTCTTTAAAGAAGAGTGGTGCCTTTGACAAAGAAGCACAAAAAACCGCTCTAAACCTCGCTAAACAAGAAGTTATGAGAGAACTCAATATTGAAACAAAGGAATTTATTACGATTAATTATGGTGACTTAAGTAATTATATTACGAACCAAATTGAGGCAATTATCAATCTTTTCAAAAAGACATAATAATTAAAATGGACTAACCTCATACTGTGGAAGAGTCCATTTTTTTATTTAGTGTGAAAAATGAATATATTGCATGATATAATATTAGTATATTATTAAATCACTTTGGGGGTGTTATTAATGTCGAATAATGTTCATACTCTGACTGCATATGATTTAAGTTTTAAATATTTGGAACGCAACAATCCATTGAAAGATGAATTAAAAGAAAAAATTAAGAATCAAGAAAACCCCACATATGATCTAGAAGCATTTTTTTTAGATTTTGCAAATGGGTTAAAAGACAAAAACATTGCAAAGAATAGTGGGAAAATAATCACTATTACAGGAATCGAAGATATATTTAATAAAAATGGGAATGTACGGTATTACATAAGACCAAACGCAGGTAAAAGAGGTATACCAACAAAAATAATTAATGTAGATCAGAATAATAGCAAAGAGTACATCTTCAATGAAAAATGGGCTTCCACTTATCCTCATAATATATTTGTTTACTCTATAAATGGTAATTATTACGCTGTATTTCATCGTTTTAGTGGTTCTGGATGCAAAACAATATTTCAAGATGCAGCAAATGAAATTTTGAAAAGCAAAGGTATGAAGATGATTTTAGATTGGAAACCTTCTGTTTCTAAATCTGATAACACTGATGAAATTAATCCTAAAAGTATAAAGTTGAAATTTGAGAAGGAAATAAAATCTGAAGATATAGCAGATTACGTCGATGGCAAAAGAAAGAAAAAGATTTTTACTGTGAGAGAATTAATGCTTGATCTTAGAGTTCGAGATAATCATAAAATTCGAGAAATATTACAAAATTTGAGACTTAAAAAATTGACAAAAGATAGTGCATTTAAAGCTATTCAGCAGGAAACATCTGATGAATATAACGATGCTAGTATTACTGTAAAAATGGGATCTACTAGTAAGGTAGTTAAGTGGGATGATTTTGAAAATCTTTTTGGTGGATATGATATCACTGAACAATTAGGCCGATTAAAAGATAGCCATGCATTTATTGACGCACTCAAAAGTTGTACAGACGACTATATCTATGCCCTAGTGGAGGAATAATATATGACATGGTATCAAATACTTTTTTTAGTATTGATTTCTTTCTTTTTGTTGCTTATGCTATTTAACCCAAAAATTAGATTATTTAGTTTAATTGTTAAGCAATGGAAAGTGTTTGTGAAGTATAATCCAGACAAGGTTCAACAAAAGATTTCAATAATCGACATGATTTCATTCATAATAGCACCTGTTTTAATTTCTTCAATATTGGTTTGGGGGTTCGCTTTTATATTTACTGTTGATGTTGCAAGTTTACTTGTTACAGTGTTTTCAATTATTTTTACTGTATTATTTGGATTCATTTCAGTTTTGGTTGGAAAAGCAAGTTCATCAAATAAGATTGAAAAGCAATTAGTTTCTGAAACGTTCACTTCAATTGTGAGTGCAATGTTGTTAGCAATTATTTCAGCTATACTATTAATAGTCTATGTTTCAACGTCTCGAAATGCAATATTTGATAGAGTAATTAGTAATATTGTTATTTGGTTTTCTATTGAATCTCTATTGTTACTGTTAATGATAACAAAAAGATCATATGTCATTTTTAGTAAAGCAAACGATGAGTAACAAATGAGTCTATTATGAAAATTAATAATCATTATTTGCCAAGATTTCATATAAAAAAATGGAAAGATTTAGGCGGAAAACTTTATAATAAAAACACCGATCGAACTAGAAAGATTAATCAACTAGATTTTTCAAAAAAGAATTACTACTCTACTGATGGTACTGATTCTCTCGAAAATAGAATAGCTAAGTTTGAAAGTTACATCTCTGAGATTATTCGCAAGATTGATGGTGAGAATGAATCAATTAACTTAACAGGAAAGCAACTATATCTTCTTAAACTATATTGTGCATTTTGCTCATATCGCCATCAGTTTACATCTGAAGTGATAATCGAAGATGATTTTGCAATGTACAAAAGTAACAACTATCTATGGGGTGTTCGGAGATATACAGAGAAAAAGGATATTTTATATATTACAGAAGAAATTGTTAAAGTTTATGAAATAGTTGAACAAGATTCAAATTTCGACCACCTTGAAAGTTTCACATCTATATTGCCTAGTAAGAAAATGCTAGCCATAGGTAATCCAACATTAGCACTGTACGGCCAACATCTTGCAATTATCAGAAGTGAAGAAAAATGGATGTGCATATCCGAAAGATGCGCTATTATCGAGAACACCTTAGATTCTGATCATCTATTTACTTATGTGCCTGTATCTCCAAAAACAGCTTTGCTACTGGTAAAAACGAAATATTATCTTGATCAGAAAAAATACGATGAATCAAGAAAACGATTATCTCTTAAAAATGGAGGTTATCGCCCTGATCCATATCTATCAGTCATTTTTGGTTCTTGTGCTTCTCGCAACTATGATAGTTCATTATTTTGTAGTTATTATAAACCGTTTGTAAAATCAATGGTTCATGTTGGAGAAACTTTCTTACCGAACAACGACTATTCAAGGGTTACAGTCAAGATAAATACCATTCCCAAATTGATAATAGACAATTTCAATGCTATTTTTTATCAAGATGGAAGTAAATTCATTCACATTAATGATGAGCAACTTATTAGGGCAAGAACCTTGCCAACAGATTATCGACATATCACAATGGATTTTTAGTTTTCAATCTGGTATTAATGTATAGTTTTGAGATAATATTATTCTGTAATATCGGTCAACAATTTTAATAAGATAAGTTAGAACTCTTTTTATAGTAGGGAACAGATTTTGTTTAGACTATGGTTAATGTACGACTTAAGGAGAATTCTTAATTATTCACTTTATTGACATAAAAGCAATGAGCTAAAGTTGAAGAGAATATATATAATTGGACAGGTTCTTTTACATCTTTCGCTCTTAGTCACTATAGGTATCAAAGCAATAGAACCACCA
>Ga0265294_10007169_pt1 | contig 13271 bp, 13 predicted proteins | sample MunlanPumphouse3_FD_192504 | JGI IMG/M metagenome (GOLD analysis project Ga0265294, IMG submission 192504) | Groundwater microbial communities from a municipal landfill in Southern Ontario, Canada - Pumphouse #3 | ecosystem: Environmental > Aquatic > Deep subsurface > Groundwater | place... | reverse complement strand
ACCATTGACGGATCCTACCTGGAAGGAGGGGGGCAGGTCCTCCGCCTGGCGGTCGCGGCCTCAGCGATCTCCGGGACTCCGGTCACCGTCACCCGGATCAGGCAGAACCGGCCGAACCCGGGACTCGCCCCCCAGCATATCGCTGCGGTCCGCGCGGTCGCCGGGGCCTGTGATGCCGAATGCCGGGGGCTTGCGATCCGGAGCAGCGAGATCACGTTCTCCCCCGGCCGGCTCCGGCAGGTCGATCTCGCGATAGATCCCGGCACCGCCGGGAGCATACCCCTCATCCTCCAGGCCTGGCTCCCGGTCGCCCTCCGCACCGGCGGGAGCATCACGGTCACGGGCGGGACCGAAGTGACGTGGAGCCCGACGATCGACTACCTGGACCGCGTCCTCGCGCCGGTGCTCCGCCACGCCGGGGCCTCGATCGATATCGAGGTGCTCGAGCGGGGCTACTACCCGCGGGGAGGCGGGCGGGTGCGCGCCCGGGTGGAGCCGGGCCGTCCGGGCCCGATCGTGATCCCGGAGGAGGAGCCGGGGTGCGGGATCGTCTCCTGCTCCTCAGGCCTCCCGGAACATGTCGTGGAACGCCAGGCTGCCGCTGCCCGGAACCTCCTTGAGAAAGACCTCGGCTTCGCCTGCACCGCCACCCTCGACCACCGGGAGGGGGGGCCGGGGGTCGGGAGTTCCGTCACGGTATGGAGCGGGGCGAAGGGCGCCGTCGCTCTCGGGAAGAGGGGGCTCCCCGCCGAAGAGGTAGGCCGGACGGCAGCCCGTGCCCTGGTCGAAGAGTGCCGGAGCCCCGGCACGGTCGACGTCCACCTCGCCGACCAGCTCCTCATCTACCTCGCCTGCTACGGCGGGGAGTACAGCACCCACACGCTCTCGATGCACGCGAAGACCGCCTGCTGGCTCCTCTCGGAGTTCGGGTATCCGGTCGGGTGCCGGGCAAACGATCTCGTGGAGTTTGCGGCATGAAGCTGGTTCTTGACGCTTCGTTCTTTTTTACGGAGATCCCGGTCGAAGGGGCGGCCTGGACCACCCCCTCAGTGGTGGGGGAACTCGGCGACCTCCACGCGAAGTGCCGCTTTGCGGCGCTCGCTGCCACGGGGCTCCGTGTCCGGGAACCGCGCGGGGAGGACCTGGCCCGGGTTCGCGAGGCCGCGCTCCTGACCGGGGATGCCGGGGTGCTCTCCGCGACCGACCAGGACATCCTTGCGCTGGCGCTGGAACTTGAGGCCGTCCTTGTCACCGACGACTTCGCGATCCAGAACGTTGCGCACCGCCTCGGCATCACGACCCGGAGCATCAGGCAGCGGCCTGCCCGTGCGATCAAGTGGCGCTACCGGTGCAGCGGGTGCGGCCGCTACTGGCGGGAGCCGGGCGATTGTCCGGTCTGCGGTGCACCAATTAAACGAAAACTTAAATAGATCGCCGGAAACCTCTCTTCCATGTCCGCGCTCGAAGAGTTGATCACGAAGGCAAAGGCGCTCCAGGCGGAAGGGCACACGCCGGGCCAGATCTCCGACGAACTGGGCCTCTCGATGGAGACGGTCACCTGGCTGCTCACCCAGCCGAAGGGTATGGAGGCCCCAAAAGACGTCCACATCGACTGGACGGCGGTTGGGAGCCACGGAACGCTGCTGGACGACATGGCGATGATGATGCTCAAGCGCTTCCTCTACCTGGCAGAGGGGGGAGGGGTGCGGAGCGCCGGTGACCTGCTGGATACGGTCGTCGGGATCGTGCCGTCAGGTGTCCCGCTCGCCACCCTCATCGCCGCGGAGGAGGGGCTGAAACTCGCGGTCTACCTCCCGGCGAAGCACAGCCGGAGCGAGACCCCCACCGGGTCGCTCGCGGGCACCTTCTCCACGATCACAGGACAACGCTGCATCGTCATCGACGACGTCGTCACGACCGGGACGACGCTCTCGGAGACGCTGCAGTTCCTCAGGCGGCACGGGGCTACGCCGGTGGCGGTCTGGTCGCTCTTCGACAAGCGCGGTGTCCGGGAGGTCGACGGCGTCCCGGTCCACTCGCTCTTTGCAATATCGAGGCTGGGGTGAGGAGGCCGCCTGCAGCCATTCTCCGGGCATACCGTCGCGGCCCATGAACCAGCCGGGAATCTTAGGCGCGTAGCGCCGACCGGCGGCCAAAAAGCCCCCGCCGATCGGTCCGGGAAGCCCGGGAAAGCCGGGCCTATCGATTACTATATATAGAACCTCTGAACAAACCTAACGGACAAAGGAGGATTATACTATGCTTGCTGGACAGCCCATCATTATTTTACGGGAGAATGTTGAGCGCACGCGCGGATTCGAGGCGCAGCGCTCGAATATCATGGCTGCAAGGGCAATTGCAGCCGCCGTTCGGACAACGCTCGGTCCCCGGGGAATGGACAAGATGCTGGTCAGCTCCAGCGGTGACGTGGTGATCACGAACGACGGGGCGACCATCCTGCACGAGATGTCGGTGCAGCACCCCGGCGGCAAGCTGGTCGTCGAGGTTGCCGAGACCCAGGACGGCGAGGTCGGGGACGGCACCACAACCGCGATCGTGCTCCTCGGGTCGCTGATGGACGAGGCTGAGAGGCTGCTCGCCCAGGAGATCCACCCCACGGTCATCGCGCACGGCTACCAGCTCGGTATGGAGAAAGCCCTCGAGGTCCTCAACGAACTGGCCATCACGGTCGATTTCGATGACCAGGAGACCCTCACAAAGATCGCCGACACTGCCATGACCGGCAAGTCCATCGAAGCGATCAAGGAGAAGGCCTCCAGCATCGTGGTAGATGCTGTGCGGCAGGTCGCCACCAGGACAAACTCGGGCACCTACATCGTGGACGAGGACGACGTCAAGATCAAGAAGCAGATTGGCGAGACGATGCACGACGCCGAACTGGTCAGGGGCGTCATCATCGACAAGAAGCGCGTCTTTGAGCAGATGCCCGCAAAGGTCACGGACGCGAAAGTAGCCCTGATCGCCCAGCCGCTCGAGGTCACGAAGACCCAGGTGAAATCAAAGATCAAGATCACCACCTCCGACCAGATGAAGGCGTTCTCCGAGCAGGAGCGCGAGTCCCTCAGGAAGCTTGCTGAAGCGATCGTCGCCGCTGGGGCGAACGTCGTCCTCTGCCAGAAGGGGATCGCCGACGCGGTGCAGTATTACCTGGCCAAGCACGGTGTCTACGCCATCGAAGACGTGAAGGAGGACGATATGAAGTTCGCCGCCAAGGCGCTCTGCGGCACGATCGTCAACAAGCCCGAAGAGCTCAACGCGACGACGCTCGGTCACGCTGAAGAGGCCGGGGAACTCCCGGACACCGACCTGACGGTCATCTCCGGCTGCGACAACCCGAAGGCTGTCACGATCCTCCTGCGGGGCACCTCCCAGCTGCTGGTGGACGAACTCGAACGGGCGGTCTACGACGCGGCCCGTGTCGTCCAGGACGCTATCGAGGACGGTAAGTTCGTTGTCGGCGGAGGGTCGGTGGAGACCGAGCTCCAGATGCGTATCCGCGATTACGCCGCAACCTTCGGCGGAAGGGTCCAGCTTGCCATCGAGGCGTTCTCAAACGCCTTCGAGGTCATCCCAAGGACGCTCGCGGAGAACTCCGGGTTTGACCCGATCGACAAGGTCGTCGCCCTGAAGAAGGTCCACGCCGACGGCAAGAAGTACGCCGGGCTCAACGTCTACACCGGCGAGGTCGTGGACATGCAGGAAGCAGGCGTCATCGAGCCGCAGCGCGTGAAGACGCAGGCGATCAAGAGCGGGACCGAGACGGCCATGCTCCTCGTCCGGGTCGACGACATGATGGTCACCCAGCCCGGAAAGGGCCCGATGGGCGCCGAATAAGTCACCCGCGCGAGGCGGTCAGGAATATGCTGACCTCCTCTTCCTCGATTTTTTTATCCTGCGGCAGGCTTTTTTTCTGGTAAAAGATTAACGTCGTATCGGGGTTGATTCCAAAAGAGAGCAGGGCGGCCTCGTAGGTATCGTCCGGCCCGCCACGGTAGATCAGCACGGTGTTGTCAGGGATGAGGGTGAGTCTGCAGAGCATATCTCGATACCATTATAGCCGCAGAGCCTAAATATTATAGGCCGGTTCTGTGCCGAGGTAGTCTAGTCCGGGAAGGCGGTGGCCTCGAAAGCCACTGGTGCTCGGCACCTCGGGAGTTCAAATCTCCCCCTCGGCGTTTTGGCGCAAACCCGCGGCGTATCCCGGGAGCGCAAACACCTTGGATCCCGTAGTGGGTCCGATACAATTCGGGATTCTCCACCCCAGGCAGCGCCATCCCGGAAAAGCCCGGGACAGTTCCCTGCGACCCCGGGAAACGCTTGCGGATGCAGGGAAACCAGAAAGAGATATTTTAGGAACCGGCATAATACTGTTGTATACAGCACCTGCTGGCCAGGAGGTCTCCAGTGTACCACTGCTTCGAAGAACTGGACGATGCTGTCGTTATCCTTGACCGGGATAACAACGTCGCGCGGCTGAACGGATCGTTTCAGGAGACGTTCGGGATCGGCGATGACGCTGCCCAAGGCATGGAGATAGGCAACCTCATCGCCCGCCACCTCGCACCGCTCTTCGAAGAGGGGGACTCTGTCGGTCGGATAATCGAAACGCTCCGGTGCCGGCGGGAGGTATCGCATGTCACCTGCCGGATGCAGCCTTCTCACGGTGGGATGCGCTGGTTCTCGTTCTCCTGTCGGGTGATGACCGGTGAACCGTACGCCGGGATGATGCTCATCCGGTTCCGGGATGTTACTCCCGAACGCGACGAGGCGGCGCGGAGCGTTTTAGATACGGCGGCACAGGTCAGGCCCGAGTTGATCTACGCCAGTATCGGGGAGATGCTCCCGTACGGGATCTGGATCTGTGAGCTGGACGGGACTGCTCTCTACGTTTCTGCCTCGTTCCTTAACCTCGCCGGGACGACGCTCGAGGAATGTCGGCGGACCGGGTTGATGGACTGCATACCGCTCAAGGATGCAGCCGGGGTGCTCGACGACTGGAAACGCTGCCTCAATACCGGGTGCCGGTGGGACCGCGAACTGGTCGTCGCGGACCCCGACAGGGGCCACCGCACCATCCTCTCCCGGGGGGCTCCCGTCCGGGACGAGAACGATCAGATCATTCTCTGGGCCGGGATCAACCTTGATGTCACCGCGAGAAAACAGGCCGAGCGGCTCACCGCCGTCCGTGCGGCGCAGCAGGCAGCCATCGCGGACCTCGGCCAGTTCGCTCTTGCAGGGGCCGGGTCCCGGGAACTGATGAATGCCGTGGTCAGGACGGTGGCCGAACACCTGGGGGTCGAGTACGTCAAGGTGCTGCGGTACCTTCCCGACGAGGAGATGTTCCTGCTTGAGGCGGCTGTCGGGTTTGACAGCGCCCAGACCGGCATGAGAAGGGTTGAGGGGGGAGCCGATTCCCAGGCAGGATATACGCTTCTCTCCGGGAAACCGGTGATTGTCGATGACTTCAGGACCGAAACAAGGTTCCACGGCCCTGCCCTCCTCCGGGACGAGGAGATCATGAGCGGCATCAGCGTCATCATCCAGGGAGATAAGGCGCCATACGGGGTGCTCGGGGCCCACACACGGATGCGCCGGATCTTCACCCGTGACGACATCAACTTCGTCCAGGCGGCAGCAAACGTCCTGGCGCAGGGTATCGAGCGGAGAGTGGCTGAAGAGGCGCTCATGATGAGCGAGGAGAAGTTCCGCGAGATCGCGCAACGGAGCTTCGATATGATCTACACCTGCTACCATGAGGGCGGAATCACCTATATCTCTCCGGCCGTAGAGCGCATCCTCGGCTACACCCCCGCAGAACTGGTAGGCTCATGGTGCCGCAACTTCGTCAGCCCCTCCTCGCTCGCCGCATGGAAAGAGGGGCAGAAGAAGATAGCCCGGGGTGAGCCGGTCGAGGGGCTCGAGGTCGAGTTCCGCCGCAAAGACGGGACGGCGGCGTTCGTCGAACTGAACGAGTCCCCGATCATGGAGCACGGGAGGGTGGTCGGCGTCCAGGTGGTCGGGAGGGATATCACCGAACGAAAACAGAACGAGCACCTTCGCCGGCAGGCGTTCGAGCAGATCGAACGAAACATCGAGCAGTTCGCCGTCCTCGGCGACCACATCCGCCAGCCCCTGCAGGTGATCCTCGGTAGAGCGGAACTGCTGGACGATGAGAAGACGGCGGCGATCGTCCGCGCCCAGGTTGAGCGGATCAATGAGTACATCACGCAGCTGGACCGGGGCTGGATCGAGTCACGGAAGGTCCGTGAGTTCCTCCGGCGGCATGATCTGGCGTGAGAGGTCCCGATCTCGATACACCTGACCGGTTCTCTTCCCGGTACTTCACTCATTTTGGCGCCCAGCAGCGATGTGGCGCGTGCGACGCTGCAACGAGGAGTCGGTAGCACCCGGACTTCGCGCACTTCCGCATGCTTCCGCGTGAGGTGATGTACAAGAGTAACGAACAAGGCCTCACGCGAAGGCCGCGAAGCCGCGAAGGGGTGTTGCAGGTACCCGGACAGATCTTCGCGTCCTTCCGCGTGAGTTAGTGGATGGGGATAACGATACAGCCTCGCGCGAAAGACGCGAAGCCTTGACGGGGATTGCCTACCCCCATTACCAAACTTTGCGTGCTTCCGCGGAGTTTTCAGTAAGGGGGCAATAGAGTCTCACGCGAAGGCCGCGAGGGGAAGTCGGCGGTTGGACCTCCGGTTGGTTTCCCCAAAAATCTTAGCGAAGTGCTGAGACAGGACGCAGACGAGCGCCAAAAACCGGTGCGTTCCGGCTTCCCGGCAACGCCGGTTTTATGCGATTGCCGCAGAAATAGATAGGGTAGTTATGCCGGGCAACACGAGAGAAGACTCATCAGCAAACCTCATGGACGGCTCGATCCTCGCCGGCCTCCTTGCCGCCGTGCGGTCGCACCGCCCCCTGGTGCACCATATCACGAACAGCGTCACGATCAACGACTGTGCGAACATCACGATCTCTGCCGGGGCAGCCCCGGTGATGGCCGAGGCCCCCGAAGAGGTCGCCGAGATGGTCTCCGCCGCGGGTGCCCTCGTCCTCAACATCGGGACGCTCTCGCAAGGGCAGGTCGATGCGATGCTCATCGCCGGCCGCCGGGCGAACGTTCTCGGTATCCCGGTCATCCTCGACCCCGTGGGTGCGGGGGCGACCCGGTTCCGGACCGAGACCGCCTGGCGGCTCCTCGACTCCCTTGACGTCGCCGTCCTGAAAGGGAACGCAGGCGAGATCGGGGTTCTCGCCGGAACCGGCGGGAGCGTCAGGGGTGTGGACTCAGGCGGCATTGCGGGTGATCCCGTCGAGACGGTGCGGGAATGCGCCCGGGCGACCGGGACCGTGGTGGCGATGACCGGGCCGGTCGATGTCGTCGCCGAGGATAGAAGGGTCTTCCTGGTCGGGAACGGCAACCCGATGATGGACCGCCTCTCCGGGACCGGATGCATGGCCGCATCGGTCACCGGGGCGTTCGCCGCGATCGCAGACGACTACGCGGTCTCATCGGCGGCGGCGCTCGCGGCCTTCGGCCTGGCCGGGGAGCGGGCCGCGGCGGGGGCGCGCGGGCCATACTCGTTCCGGACGGCACTCTTTGACGAACTCTCCGTGCTCACCCCCGGCGACCTTGCGGAGCATGCACGGCTCGAGGGACCCCATGGCGTATGACCTCTACGTGATCACCGATGAGGGAGTTGGACACGGCCTCTCCCACGCCAGGATCGCGCAGCGTGCCGTCGCCGGCGGTGCTGACGTGATCCAGCTCCGCGACAAGAGACTCTCCGGCCGCGACCTCCTCACCGCGGCCTCTGCCATCCGCGAGATCACCTATGACGCCGGCGCGCTCTTCATCGTGAACGACCGTCTCGACGTAGCCCTCGCGGCCGGTGCCGACGGGGTCCACCTCGGCGAGAGCGACCTCCCCATCGAGCACGCGCGAAGGATCGCTCCGCCCGGGTTCGTCATCGGGGCCTCGGTGGGGTCAGTCGCCGCGGCGGTCCGCGCCTCCGCGGCAGGAGCCGATTACGTGGCGCTCAGCCCCACGTTCCCGACCACGTCCAAGGACGATGCAGGCCCAGGCCACGGGTTATCCATGCTCTCCGCGCTCCGCTCCGCAGTCTCCCTCCCCCTCGTCGCGATCGGCGGCATCAACCCGGAAAACGTCGGCGACGTCATCGCCGCAGGGGCCGACGGGGTAGCGGTGATATCGGCGGTCGTCGGGCAGGAGGATATCACAGGTGCCGCACGGGACCTCCGGGCCCGGATCACCGCTGAGAAGGCCAAAACCCGTTAATAGCGATGTAACCCGCCTTCCGCGGTAAGCGCGCCATGAGCCTTCGGCACCAGTACTTCGCTAATTTTGACAGCCGACAATGATGCGGCCTCACGTGACGCCTCAATGTGAGTTCTCAGCGCCCGGAAACTGGATTTCGCGGCTTCGCGGGCAACGCGCGAGGCTCTATCCACCGTGATGAAATCTCACGCGAAGGCGCGAAGAGCGCGAAGGGGACGATACCGCCCAGCAACCGAACTTCGCGGCATTCGCGTGAGATCTTGTCAGCTTGCCCCGGCACTCCGATTCAACGAGGGGTATGAGAAGCCGGATGACCCTTCTTCGCGCGAGGCTTCATCAGTTCGCACCCAACGGCGCCTCGTCTCCCACAAGTCTGCCTGTACACAAACCCTCTTCGTTTTTGCCGGACAACACCCTTTCGAGTGATATCCATGACCGAGATCGTATTCACCCCGATCGGCACCGTCCACTCCCCCTTCAGCGACCCCAGGGATATGCCCATCCAGCCCGTCGGCGCCCGGGGCGTCCGGGGCACGATCGAGCTCGACCCGGCCTGTGCCGCCGGCTTACAAGACCTCGCAGGGTTCTCCCGGATCATCGTCCTCTACCACTTCCACCGTTCCAACGGCTACTCGCTCGAAGTGGTCCCGTTCCTCGACAAAACACCACGCGGCGTCTTTGCGACCCGGGCGCCCCGACGCCCGAACGCCATCGGGATCTCCATGCTCAGGCTGATCGCCGTCGATGGAGCGACGCTCACCGTCGAGGACGTGGATATCCTGGACGGCACCCCGGTCCTCGATATCAAGCCCTACGTCCCGGCGTTCGACGCCTATCCCGACGAGCGCGCCGGATGGCTGACCACGACATCAGGGGCCGCCCGCACCATGCGGTCTGACGATCGGTTCTGTTAATATGGGAGAATATTAAGTTAACAATATTTACATAACAGAGAAGTAAACTATAGCACTTTAATATCGCCGGAGTGGATACTGAACGGTATCCATGATGAAAAAAGCCATAGCACTGATTACCATCGTCATCCTCGCCGGCCTCCTCTGCACGGCGGGATGCACATCCCAGCAGGCGCCGGCCACCGGCGACAACACCACCCCCGGTGCGACCGATACATCGATACTCGTCTACTCCGGCGCAGGCCTCAAGAAGCCGATGAACGAGATCGGAGCGGCGTTCACCGAGAAGACCGGTATCAACGTCGAGTACAACTTCGCCGGTTCGGGCACGCTCATCAGCCAGATGGAACTCTCCCGGAAGGGTGACGCCTTCATCCCCGGCGGGACGCCTGACTACCGGATAGCACAGGATAAGGGGCTGGTCGGAGAACCCGGGTACGTTGCCTACCATGTCCCGATCATCGCCGTCCAGAAGGGGAACCCGCAGAATATCACCTCGGTTGACGACTTCGCCCGGCCGGGGCTGAAGATCGCGCTCGGCGGCGCAGAATCCACCGCGATCGGCAGGGCCGGCGACAAACTCTTCCAGAAGCACGGTATCCTCGACGCCGTTGAGAAGAACGTCGTTCTCCGGGCACCGACGATCAATGAAGTGGTGGTCGCGATGAACATGGGCACCGCCGATGCCGCGCTCCTCACGCTCGACATGATCAACCCCGAGAAGATGGATACCATCGATCTGGCGCAGGAAGACGGCCTCACCCTCATCGTCCCGATTGGGCAGACCACCTTCACGACGCAGCCGGACACCGCCCGGCAGTTCGCTACGTTCGTCACATCCGATGAGGGGAAGGCAATCTTTGCAAAGCACGGGTTCCCGACCTACCCGGACCCGGCGTACGCGGGGATCGAGCCATGAAGGAGAGCGAAGCTTACTCCTGCAGGGCTGTCGGGATTGCCCGCACCCCTTTTTCGGACCCGACCGCCACCCCGATCCAGAGCATCTTCTCCACCGCCCGCGGGACGGTGGAGGTCTCCCCTGAGTTCCGGGATGGGCTCGCGGCGCTCTCGGAGTTCTCCCACATCATCCTCATCTACCGGTTCCACCGGGCCGCCGGAGAAGAACTCAGCGAGCGGCCGCTCATCGACGGCGCCGAGCCGCACGGCATCTTTGCGACCCGGCACTTCAACCGCCCGAACCGGCTCGGGATGTCGGTCGTCAGGGTTCTTGGGATCGACGAAGGACGGATCGCCGTCGAGGGCGTCGACCTCCTGGACGGGACGCCGGTCCTCGACATCAGGCCCTACATCCCTGAGTTTGACAGCGTCCCTGACGCGAGATCGGGGTGGGTGACGCCCCGGCACGTCGAACAGATCAGGCGGCAGAGCGCATCATTCTAGGTTGGTCGGCCGTGCCCCCGAACCGGGATGCCCTCTCCCGCCCCTCCGCATTTAAGGCGCTCTTTCTCGCAGTCTTGTTCGGTCTGGTCGCCTACATGGTCGTCGTCATCGTCGGCCTCGTGGTCTACCCGCCGCTCCCGGCCCTCATCGAGAGCCTCACCTCCCCCGAGATCCTCTTTGCCATCAAACTCTCGCTCATCACATCGGCGATCTCGACCACCCTCTGCGTAGTCGCCGCCGTCCCGGTCGCCTACTCCCTCGCCCGGTTCTCGTTTCCGGGCAGGAGGCTCATCAACAGCATCTTCAATATCCCGCTTGCCCTCCCGCCGCTCGTTGCGGGCGTGGCGCTGCTCATCTTCTACGGTCCCTCGACGTTCGGACGGATGCTCTCGGCCACAGGGCTCGACGTCATCTACACCCCGCTCGGGATCATCGTCGCCCAGTTCTTCGTCAACCTCCCCTACATGGTCAGGGTCGCCCGGTCTGCCTTCGAGACGATCAACCCGCGCTACGAGCACGTCGCCCGGACGCTCGGGTGCACCGAGTGGGGGGCGTTCCGCCAGGTCAGCCTCCCTCTTGCCAGGAGCGGCATCGTCGCCGGTCTCGTCATCACCTGGTCAAAGTCCATCGGCGAGTTCGGTGCGGTCCTCATGCTCGCGGGAGCCACCCAGATGAAGACCGAGACCCTGCCTATCGCGCTCTTCCTGAACATGTCGACCGGAGACCTCGACCTTGCCATCGCCGCGTCGGTCATCCTGATCGTCATATCGGTGGCGTCGCTTGCGGTCTTTGAGCGCTACAGCGGCGGCCGGGGGGTCTTCTGATGCTCGATATCAGGGGGCTCTCCCTCTCCCTCGGGGAGTTCTCCCTCGACGGTGTGGACCTGACCGTCGCCGACGGCGAGTACTTCATCATCCTCGGGCCGACCGGCGCCGGGAAGACGATCCTCCTCGAGACGATCGCGGGGATCTACGCGCCCGATTCGGGGACGATCAGCCTCGACGGCCGCGAGATCACCCGCACCGACCCGAAAGACCGGGGGATCGGCATGGTCTACCAGGACTACATGCTCTTCCCCCACCTCACCGTGGAGGAGAACATCGGGTTCGGTCTCCTGCAGCGGAAGACTGAACCTGACCGGATCAGGGAGCTGGTCTCTGAGACTGCAGACCTGCTCGGGATCGGCCACCTTCTCGACCGCACCCCCCGGACGCTCTCGGGCGGGGAGCAGCAGCGGGCCGCGATCGCCCGGGCGCTCATCCTCCGGCCCCGCGTCCTGCTCCTCGACGAACCGCTCTCGGCGCTCGACGCCGTCACCCGGGACCGGCTCAGGAGGGAGCTCAAAGCCGTCCGCCGGGCGACCGGGACGACGGTCATCCACATCACCCACCACTTCGAAGATATCTTCGCCCTCGCCGACCGGGTGGCGGTGATGCAGGACGGGAGGATCGCACAGACAGGCACGCCCGACGAGGTCTTCCGGAGACCGGCCACCGAGTTCGTTGCCACCTTCACCGGCATGGAGAACGTCTTCTACGGGGTCTCAAGGGTCAGGGACGGGGAGGCGACGATCGACCTTGGCGCCATCACCCTCCGGACCGTCACCGCCGTCGAGGGCGATGTCTGTGTCGGCATCCGGCCTGAGGAGGTGATCGTCTCACGGGAGGGGTTTGAGTCGAGCGCCGTAAACGCCTTCTTGGGATCGGTGACCGAGATCCAGCAAAACGGCATCTTCGCAAGAGTCGTTGTGGATGCCGGCGTGCCGTTCGTCGCCGTCCTGACCCGGCAGAGCATCGCCCGCCTGGGGCTCGCCGAGGGGGAACCGGCCCACGTCACCTTCAAGGCCTCGGCGGTCCACGTCTTTTCCCGGTAGCGGGAGGGGCCACGTACCCGGCCGCAGGATACATCGATGAACGCCGAGGATATCCAGGAAGAGATCACCTTTGCCGCCGCAGAGGCCGCCCTCGCCGTCCGGTTCGGCATACCCGCCGGCGCGCTCATCCCCCTCCTCTTCTCGCTCAGGTACGGCGGGGACTGGAGTTACGCTTCAGGGGACGTCACCGCTCTATCGGCCGTGACGAAGACGACGGTCTACGATGAGGCGAGCCGGACCGGCTACTCCCTCGAAGAGATCTACCTCTTCGTCGATCCGGTCCTCCTGCACCGGGAGGGGACGGTCCACCGGCTCGAGAAGTGCGGGGAGGCCCCGGCGCGGCTGCTGGTCGCGCGGCCCTACCGGGTGCGGCTCGGCGCCCGCCGGGTGATCAGGATGACCGTTCACCCGCTCAAGCGTGAGATCCGGACCGAAGAACTCGACGCGAGGGAGATGGCCTTCTCGGGCTCCACCGCCTACGGGATCGACCACGAGCTCGAACACCTGGCCGGGCGGGAGATCGCCGGAGAGGAGCTCCGGGTCTTCCGGTTCGGGTGAGCGCCTTCGCGCATCTCGCGCGAGGCTGCATCGCCCATCCGCACCCGTTAACTCTCGTGGTGCCGCGGGAGTTCGCGAAGGCCGGTAGATGGGTTTGCAACTCCCCATCAAGACAACGCGCTCCCGGGCCCCCTGAGTGCATCGATCCCAAACGAACAGACCATATCCGGCCTTCGTCCCATCCCCCCACGGA
>Ga0265294_10007168_pt1 | contig 13273 bp, 12 predicted proteins | sample MunlanPumphouse3_FD_192504 | JGI IMG/M metagenome (GOLD analysis project Ga0265294, IMG submission 192504) | Groundwater microbial communities from a municipal landfill in Southern Ontario, Canada - Pumphouse #3 | ecosystem: Environmental > Aquatic > Deep subsurface > Groundwater | place... | reverse complement strand
ATTGAGAACTCAATATAAACATCTCCATTAGGGCCTCCATTGTGTCCTGCTTCTCCCTTGCCTGTTAGTCTTAATTGACTATCTTCATCAACACCAGCTGGAACTTTTACAACTATTTCTTTAGTTGTTTTAATTCGCCCTCGACCACGGCATTTAGAACAAGTTTCATCATAGGTATAACCTTTACCACTACATGTTGGACAAGTTGTTTTGGTTAAATATGTTCCTAAGACGGTTCTTTGTTCAGATGTAATAGTTCCACTACCATGACATCTTTCACATCGCTTTTCACCCAGGCCTCCACGTCCATCACAGGTTGAACATTCTTCTTCAACATCTAACTTTATGGTCTTTTCAGTACCAAAAGCTGCTTCCTCAAATGATAGATGCATCTTCATTGCTACATCGTGACCTTTTTGTCTACGTTGCCCTTGAGTAGATCCACCACCAAAGCCAAAAGACGAACCAAAAATATCAGAGAAAATATCACTAAAATCAAAACCACTGAAATCAAAGCCACCTGCACCAAAACCTGCTCCACCATTAGCATTAAAAGCATCATGACCAAATTGATCATATTGACTTCTCTTTGTTGAATCAGATAATACTGCATAAGCTTCTTGTATTTCCTTAAATTTTTCCTCAGCATTAGGATCTTTTGAAACATCTGGGTGATATTCTTTCGCTAATTTCCTAAAAGCACTTTTTATTTCAGCGTCTGTAGCAGTTTTACTAACTCCTAAGACCTCATAATAATCTTTCTTTTTCATAACATTCCACCTAACTAATTATTTTAAAATTTTATGTGATTGGAAGAAAAAATAATATATTTAGGCAGAACAAAGATGTTTGCCCTTTAAAAGGAATCCCCTTTTAAAAGGGGATTTAATTTTATTTCTCTTCAAAGTCTGCATTGATTACATCATCATCTTTTTTAGTTTCATCTGCATTAGCTGAATCATTCTCAGCTGATGCTGCTTCTTGTTGTTGTTTTGCAGCTTCTTGATATGCTTTAGTTGCTAAAGCCATTGCTTTTTCATTAAGGCTTTCCATTTTCTTTTTAATATCTTCGATGTCATCACCTTTTAATGATTCTTTTAATTCTTCAATTAATTTTTCTGCTTCAGTCTTTTCTGCTTCTTCAACTTTATCTCCAAGGTCTTTTAGAGCTTTCTCTGTTGCAAATATTAGTTGTTCAGCTTCATTTCTTGTATCTACTTCTTCTTTACGTTTTTTATCTTCTTCAGCATTTGCTTCAGCTTCTTTAACCATACGATCAATTTCTTCATCAGTTAAAGATGTACTTGCTGTAATCGTAATAGATTGTTCTTTGTTAGTACCTAAATCTTTAGCTGTAACATTAACAATACCATTAGCATCGATATCAAACTTAACTTCAATTTGAGGAATACCTCTTGGAGCTGGTGGAATGTTTCCTAATTGGAATCTTCCTAAAGTTTTGTTATCAGCTGACATTGGTCTTTCACCTTGTAAAACATGAATATCAACGGCTGGTTGATTATCTGCAGCGGTTGAGAATATTTGTTGTTTAGATGTTGGAATAGTTGTATTACGTTCTATCAAGACCGTCATAACACCACCTAATGTTTCAATTCCTAAAGATAATGGTGTAACATCTAGTAATACTATATCATTAACCTCACCAGTTAAAACACCACCTTGGATAGCTGCACCCATTGATACTACTTCATCAGGGTTAACTCCTTTGTGAGGTTCTTGATCAAGTTCTTTTTTAATTAATTCTTGAACAAGTGGAATACGTGATGAACCACCAACTAAAATAACTTGATTTATATCTTTCTTTGTCATCTTAGCATCTTTTAAAGCCTTACGAACTGGATCTAAAGTTGATTCTATTAAATCTCTTACTAAGTCTTCAAATTTAGCCTTTGTAAGTGTAAGGTCTAAGTGTAATGGACCAGATTCTCCTTGAGATATAAATGGTAGAGAGATTTGAGATGTAGTAACACCACTTAAATCTTTCTTAGCTTTTTCAGCAGCATCTCTTAAACGTTGCATAGCCATTTTATCTTTTGATAAATCTACCCCGTTTTCTTTCTTAAAGGTTTCTACTAAATGATCTACAATACGTTGATCAAAATCATCTCCACCTAATTTGTTATTACCACTAGTTGACTTAACTTCAAATACACCATCACCTAATTCAAGGATAGATACGTCAAATGTACCCCCACCTAGGTCATATACTAATATTGTTTGATTTTTATCTTGTTTATCTAAACCATATGCTAAGGCTGCTGCCGTTGGTTCATTTATAATACGTTCAACTTCTAGACCTGCTATTTTACCAGCATTTTTTGTTGCTTGTCTTTGGGCATCATTAAAATATGCCGGAACGGTAATTACAGCTTTAGTTACTTTTTCGCCTAAATAACTCTCTGCATATTCTTTCATATATGTAAGAATCATTGCACTAATTTCTTCGGGTGAATATTTTTTTCCTTCTGCTTCCACCTTTTTATCAGTACCAATTATTCTTTTAATTGATGAAATAGTGTTTGGATTAGTCACCGCTTGTCTTTTAGCAGTATCTCCTACCATCCTTTCACCATTCTTAAATGCAACAACACTAGGTGTTGTTCTTCCTCCCTCTGGATTTGGGATTATCTTTGGTTCCCCATTTTCTAGTACACTAACACAACTATTAGTTGTACCTAAATCAATACCTATAATTTTACTCATAATTTTTTCTCCTTTTCTTTTTATAAATTATTTACTTTGACCATTGAGGCCCTTATAATTCTATCTTTTAAGGTATATCCTTTTTGTAATACCTCTAAGACAATACCATCTTCTTTAGTTTCATCTTTATCTGTTAAAACAGCTTGATGAAAAGCCGGATCAAATGGCTGATCTAAAGCTTCTATCTCTTTTAAATCAATATCATTTAAAACATTTACAAATGATCCATAAATCATTTTAAAACCCTCTAAAAATTTAGATAATTCATCATCAAGATTTAAATCATCAAGATTAATAGCTCTTTCAAAGTTATCTAAGACAGGTAATAATTCTTCAACTAATTGTTCATTAGCGTATTTAACCATTCTCTCTGTCTCTTCATCTTTACGTCTTTTATAATTTTGTGTTTCAGCCTGAACACGAAGCAACTTATCTTCAAGTTCTTTTATTTTTGTTTCAGCTTCTTCTGTATGTGAAGAATTCTCATTCTCAACAGGTTCTATTACCTCTTCTTCTTTAGATACCGTCTTTTTTTTCGGTTCTTTCATACTCATAATCATCACCTTTCAATATTTTTCTTAATATATTCCAGAATACCTACCACACGATCATATTCCATCCTTTTAGGACCAATAATAGCCATCGTATGAGCTTCTCCATCAATAACATACTTTGTTTTAACAATGGTAACATCCTCATCTATTTTAGAATCTTTTCCAATATAGATATTAATACCACTATCATCCTCTTCAATACTATGTATTAATTCTTTATCCTCTAACTTATTAACAATATTTTTAATCTTACTTACATTATCAAATTCAGGTTGATTTAAAATGTTGTTTCGGCCAGCAAAATAAACATCATTCTTGATTGTAAAATCATTAAACGCATTATAAAATACATTGTATATAGCTTCATGTTGTTTTATATATTTACCAATAATAGGTTTAATTTCAAATTCTAATTTTTGACTAATTTCATCTATGGGGGTTCCAATTAATAAATTATTAATTAGATCAACCATTTTACGTATTTCTTCAATATCCATGTTTTCAGCTATGTTAATATTTTTATGTTCAACATGACCAGTATCAGTAATAACGAGTGCTATTAAATTAGATGCATCTACAGGGACAACTTCAACTCTTTTTAATCTGTTAACAGATGTTGAATTACCAAGAACAATCGATGCATAATTTGTTAGTTCCGAAATTATTTCGATACTTTTTAAAATAACATCGTTTAATCCTAGTGATTGATTATGAAAAATAGTTTGCAATTTTAATACATCTTCACCAGTCATCTTTTTAGGTTCCATTAAATTATCAACATAATATCGATATCCTTTTTCACTTGGAACTCTACCAGATGAGGTATGTGGTTTTTCTAAATAACCAATCTCTTCTAACGAAGCCATCTCATTTCTAACGGTGGCACTTGAACAATTTAAGATCTCACATATTGATTTAGAACCAACAGGATGAGCTGTTTTTATATAATCTTCAATAATCATTTTTAAGATAGTATCTTGTCTTTCACTCAGCATGTTACACCTCCTTTAAATGATGTACTACTATTATAATATTATGTATTAGCAATGTCAATATATGAGTGCTATTTTTATAAAATTGTCGACTTTTTACAAAACAAAAGAAGTAAATGCCCTACTTCCCTTGTATTTTCTATACTATTATGGATTTACAGTAGTTGTAAAGTTTGTCACAGATTTAAGACTTCCATTTTCTAAAGTAAAATGCACATAGCTGAGATCTGGGTTAATAGCTTGATTTTTATATCTGGGATCTTCTAAGTCAGAGGATTTAATATAATTTGCGGTAATCAAAGTAGATAAATAAACATCCAACGGTACTGTATTAGTGATATTAGCATCTAACTTTTTATCAATAACATAATCTTTTGCTCTTGTTTCTAATTGATTTACAACTAAGTCATAAGCATTATCTCGCGATTCAATTAAGAGATCTTGTATCTTAGGAATTGTTATTGTTGCTATAATTCCTAAAATTACAATTACTGCTAATAACTCTACTAATGAGAATCCTTTTTTCATATTTCTAGCCTCCTATAATAAGTTTATCTATTATTACTAAATAATCAATCTTGAAATAATAAATTATCAAAGCTGCTATGCTCAAGAAAGGACCAAAGGCAATTACATTAGTCTTTTTAATAGCTAAAATAAGTAATGAGACAGGTAATGCTATAAAAGCCCCTATAACGACTGCTAAAATAGCTGATTGCCAGCCAAGAGCAAGACCAAAGATAACCATTAATTTTATATCTCCGCCACCTAGTGATTCCTTTCTAAAGAGGAGATCACCAAATAGTTTTATTAACAATAATATAAGAAATGGTAATACAGCATCCAATAATAAACCACCTATTTCAGATCCAGTCATCAATCTCTCTATAACAAGCATAACCCCTGAGAAAAGAAGTAACTCATCAGGAATAATCATATATTTTATATCACTAATCATTACAATCAACAATGTTGACACGAAAGTTAATGCTACAATAAGTTCGCCTGTAAAACCAAAAACCAAATATGATATAGCGAATAAAACTCCTGTTGCAAATTCAAAGATAGGATAAAACATTGCTATTTTTTGTTTGCACTTTTTACATTTACCTAACTGGATAATATAGGAAACAATTGGTATTAATTCCATTATCCCTAACTTTTTATTGCAGTTTGGGCAATGTGATGCCGGCTTAATAAGCGACATCCCATTTGGTAATCTATACCCTACTACATTATAAAATGATCCCATGATAGTTCCTAAAATAAAGAACATCATTACATAAAAGATTTCTATTGTCATAATCTCACCTCTTCTAATTTTATTCTAGTCCAATTTGACCATAGATACTAAACATTGGTAGAACTACTGATAATAAGATCATTCCTACGATACCTGCCAAGACAATAATCAAAGCTGGTTCAATGAATGCTTTTATTTGATTAACCGCATTCTCATGTTCCTCTTGATAGTATGTTGCAACCTTATCCATCATTGGTCCCGGCTGACCGGTTCGTTCACCAGTTACTAGCATTTCATATGCTACTATTGGAAATGCCCAATGATCTTTAAATGCTGCTGAGACAGATTCTCCTCTAGCTACGTTAGTTATGGCATCAAAAATCAACATTTTATATATTTCATTGGAAGTAATCTTACTAAGAATTTCCATACTACTAGTAATAAATACGTTATGATTCCACAAGGAAGCAAAGGTTTTAGAAAACATTGCTACTTCATTATAAATTATAATGTTTCCAAGAATTGGAAAATGCATTGCAAGCCATTGAATTATCATTCTAAACACCTTTACGTTTTTATACATAAAGTATACAGATAGGATAACGACAGCCGTTCCAATTATCAACCAAAGAGAGTTATTAATAAGGAAATCACTTAAGTTAATGACAGCTGTTGTTATAGCTGGAACCTCAGCATCGGCATCCTTATACATTTTAATAAATGAAGGTATTACAAAGGTTAGAATAAAGATAACAACCGCTATAGCAAAAACCATAATAACTGTCGGATATGTAAGTGCTGACTTCATTTGTTTTCTCGTCTTAGAAACAGAAGCATAATAATCAGCCATATCATCTAACGTTTCTGATAAGTTACCTGCCAATTCAGAAGATTTAACCATGTTAACCAACAATTTAGGAAAAGCCTGTCCTTGTTTTTCTAAGGCTTCACTAAGGCTAACACCCATTGTTAAGTCGTAAATAATAGCTTTATATACAGCTTTAGTATTGCTCTTTCTAGCCTGTTTTTCCAATATTTTAATTGAATCAACTAATGGAATACCAGATTTGATATATGTAGATAATTGAGCAAGAAAGAAAACTAATTCACTTATCTTTATCTTACGAGCCCCACCACCAGCAAGTTTTAAGCTCAAGCCTTTCGCTAATTCAATTTCATAAACTTCAAATCCTTCAGATAAAAGAAATGAATGGACGTCTAACTTTGAATAGGCACTTAACATTCCTTTTTCAACCTTACCACTAGTATTTTTAGCAACATAACGATATACAAGTTTTTCTTCACTACGCATAGCGTCCTCTGCATCAAAGTCAATTAGAAGCGTTTTACGTTTCATATCACGCCTATTAATTATATCTTTGACAAAACTAAGCGAATAAAACCACATTATAGCACTCTTCTTAATGTTTTCAGGAAGTTTAATAAGATACATAAAGCCTTCTTCAATTTTTAAATTGATTTTAGCTAAAGTTTCCTTTACAATACGACCAAAATTATCATTCAAATAGACGAATGGATAAATAAATATCTTGTAAAGAAAACGACCAAAAGCCTTTATTCCCATCAAAATATATGAGGGTATTCTACCGATAAACTTTAAAACGGCAAAAACGGCATTCAGAATAGCCGTTATAAGCTTCCCAAAATACCTGTAAATGACACCGACAAATAGAAAGTTTAAAAATTTGCCAATGTAAGTTAAAATCGTTTTAATAATAATGTATAGATATCTAAATATAAGTTTTATAGCTTTAATTGAATATATAAATAAATATTTAAAACTATTAATAATAAGTTTAACAATTAAACTTATAGCTTTAAGTAGTCCTTTGATTACTGCTGCAAGTCCTTTAAGTGTGTTGGTTATTATGAATTTTAGAAAATTAACAAACCGTAAAACAGTGCCCCTAAAAGCTTTATATAAGAAGAAAGCAATACTCTTCAATACTTTAAATAATCCCAAACCAACAGCCTTAACCACTTCAGCTAAACCAACAAAAATATATTTTAAACCTTTAAATAAACCGTTAAAAAGAGACGCAAAAATCCTAAAAGTACCTACAAAAGTAACTTTTAGGCCAACAAAAAGCATCATTAAGAGCAAACCTATTTTTGAAATAAGCCACTTAATAGATAATCCAAAAACTCGACTTACTATTATTAAACCCTCTACTAAATACAACAATAAAGATCCTAAAAAATGAAAAGCTTCTTTAAGCAAATAAAAAATACCACTTAATACTACGCTGACCCCTATCATAATCCACTTAAAAGGCAATAACAAACTCCATAGATTCATAAAGTTGCACCTCCTAAGACGAGTTACCTATCATGATTACAATTATAGCATAAATGTCCTAAAAACAAAACTTTTTTTTAACATTATCATATATTAATTTAAGGAGGTATTCTTATGTTTAATCGTAATCAAATGTATCAACCATTCAATAGTTTTTACAAAGCAACACCAAAAGCGACTTTTAATTGGGGAGCAATGTTAAACAATACCCAAAAAACACTCAGTATAATTAATCAGGCTATACCTGTTTTTTACCAGGTGAAACCTATTTGGAACAATGCTAAAACAATGTTTAGAGTTATGGGAGAAATGGGTAAAATAAACGATAATAACAGCAATACTAGTACAAAAGATACCAATACCATTCCAGATAATAATCAACAAATATACAAAAATAACGAGCCTAACTTTTTCGTTTAAGCTCGTTTTTCAACTTTAATATTTCTATCCTTAATTTTTGTCTTTTTAAAACATATTTCCGAGGTATTTGTAAATACAATATCTCTTTTTTCTTGAGTTCGTAATTAATTAATTCAATGTAAAGTTTGCTTCTCTCTTGTCTTAAGAAAGGTCCAAATAAGTAATCCTTAGACTTATATTTTTTAGTACCCTTTTTAAAATTAATTATTACGTATATTATATTATTTTCTTTTATAAGTTCTTCTGCTGCAATATAGTATCCCAAGGCGCATACTTGTTTACGTAAACTAAAATAATCGGTATTAGATTGAAGAATTAAATCATCAACATTAGTTAATTTATCCTTATTATTGGTAAGTATCTCTAATATTTTAGGGCAACCTAAACCAGATATAATGACAGTATTTATCTCACTCTTTTCGATAACATCTAAACCATCACCCAATCGCAAATCAATTGCTTCTTGTACTTTATATTTAACAATATTTTTACGTGCTTGACTTAAAGCACCTTCTTTAACATCAACAGCTATTGCTTTAATATTAGGATTGTTGCTAACTAAATAAATATCTAAAAGAGCATGATCACAACCAATATCAACAATTCTCGCATTAGAGTTGACATAATTTGCTATCGTTTTAAGTCTCTTAGATAATTTAATCATTTAAATATTCTTTTAACTTACGTGATCTAGATGGATGTCTTAGTTTACGTAAAGCTTTAGCTTCTATTTGTCTAATACGTTCTCTTGTAACATTAAATATATTTCCTACTTCCTCTAAAGTACGAGATGTTCCATCAATTAGACCAAAACGTAATTTCAGTACTTCTTCTTCTCTTTCAGTAAGCGTTTGTAAAACAAGAGATATATCATCTTTTAAGACTTCATTTATAGCATATTCTTCAGGACTCATATTGCTTTCATCTTTAATGAAATCTCCTAAATGAGAATCTTCTTCTTCACCTATTGGTGTTTCTAAAGATAGAGGATCTTGTGAAATTTTGAATATTTCTCTTATTTTTTCAACTGTTATACCCATTCTTTCAGCAAGTTCTTCTTCTGTTGGTTCTCTATTTAATTCGAGTGTCATTTGACGTTGAATTCTCTTTAGTTTATTTATCGTTTCTACCATATGCACTGGTACTCTTATTGTTTTAGCTTGATCTGCTATAGCTCTTGTAATCGCTTGTCTTATCCACCAAGTTGCATAAGTTGAAAACTTAAATCCCTTACTAGCATCAAATTTCTCAACTGCTTTCATAAGACCTATATTTCCTTCTTGAATTAAATCAAGAAATGATAAATTACGACCGACATAACGTTTAGCAATACTTACAACTAAACGAAGATTAGCTTCTGCTAAAATGTGTTTAGCTTCTTCATCACCTTGAGCTGCCCTTCTAGATAAAGATAATTCCTCATCTAAAGTCAAAAGTGAAATCTTGCCAATTTCTTTTAGATACATACGAACAGGGTCATTAATACTAACATTTTTTGGTAATGATAAATCTTGTAAAAAATCCTTTTCAGGAACCTTTTTATCTCCTTCACCATCAACACCTTCAGCAACTACATCAATACCTAATTCATTAAACAGCTCATATAATTCATCTAGGGAATCACTATCCATATCAAGGCCTTTTAATTCGTCAGCTAATTCCTCAAATGTAATATAACCTTTTTCTTTACCTTTATTTATTAAAGATCTCTTTCTTTCTTCAAATGTCTTAATATGTTCCATTTGTATCCACTCCTTTTTTTAGTTCTAAAATTTGATTAGCAATGTGAGCTTTATCACTATCACTATTACTACGATCAAAGTTATCAGTTAGCATTTGAGCTTCCATTAAAATGGAATATTCATTTAATACTTTTATATAATCATCGATTTCCTCCCTAATATAATTTTCAGGTAAAGGTAATCTAATAATCTCACTAAGTGTATTAATAAATTCTTTTTTATCCCCTAAATATGCTATAAAATCAGCAATATCAATCTTTTGAAATTTCTTGTAAAAATCCATTATTTCACAAGCTAGAAAACGATATTCTTTATCAGGAATAAAAGCATTACTTTCATCAAATAATCTTATAACTTCTTTATATTTAAGCATGTAAAAGAGTAAACTTTCGTATGCTTTTTGATATTTATTGCGTATTTTTATTTCTTTCTTAGTAGATACAACTTGGGTTGATTGATTTGCCTTATCATTTTTATTTACCAATGAAGTTAAGGTTGATACCATAACACCAGTTTCTTTACTAAGTTTTTGAATTGTTATTTCTCTCACAATGTTATCTTTAACCAAATTAAGTTCTTTAATAACTTCATTTATATAATTAGATACATCATTACTATTATGTAGATTCTTTCCTTCTTTATAAACAATCATTTTATAATCTATCAGTGATATAGGATTTTCTAGATGCTCTTTTAATTTATCTAAACCAAATTTATTTATATAGTCATCTGGATCAAGATTATTATCTAAGCGAACGATTTTTGATACAACACCTAATTTTAATAATTCTTCACTACAAGATATTGTTGCCTTATTACCAGCTGAATCACCATCAAACATTAAAATTACATTTGGTGATAATTTTCTAATAAGTTGAGCTTGTTCTTTAGTAATTGCTGTACCCATTGTTGCAATTACATTTTTAATACCAACTTTATATAACGCTATAACGTCAATAAAGCCTTCAACAATAATAACTTGTCCTTCTTTTCTAACATATTCTTTAACACGATGATAATTATATAATAAATGTCCTTTTTTAAATATTTGTGATTCTTTTGAATTTATATATTTAGAACTATCATCACTGTTATAAATACGACCACTAAACCCTACCGTTTTGCCATCTATATTGCACAAAGGGAACATGATACGGTTAGAGAAAATATCATAATATCCCCTGTCATTAACCGTACACAAGCCACTGCTTAAAATATCTTTATCATTGTAACCACTTGCTTTTAAAGTTTTATATATTTTATTACCAGTAAAAGATACACCAATCCCAAATTCCTTAATTATCTCTTGATCGATATCTCTCTTACTCAAATATTCAAGAGCAGGAGTTCCTCCAGAAGTTTTTATATTGTTTTGATAAAACTTCATGGCTAAATCATACATTTCATAGAATTTAGTTAAGTGAGAATCAGTTCTTCTTTTAACTGTACCAATATCTAGTGATATATTTGTTTTATCCGCTATCTTTTTTACGGCTTCTAGAAATGAAATGTGTTCAAAATCCATTAAAAACGTAAACACATTTCCCGTTGCACCACAAACAAAACAAGTATATATTTGTTTTTCACTTGAAACACTCATACTTGGATTGTGATCATCGTGAAAAGGACAAATACCAAAATAGTTCTTGCCTTTTTGTGTTAATGACACATATTCAGATACAACATCAATAATATTAACACTATTACGTATTTCAATTATTTTTTCATTACTTATACGAGCCATAATATCACTACTTCCTACCTATATTATTCTACAGAAGCAATCTTTTTTCCCCTAAATATTCAAAATTGTTTAAAAAAGGTCCTCTATAAAGTGTTAGTATAGTATAGGGACTCTTTATTGTCAAGAAAAAAACAGTCTACTCTCATAGACTCGTTTTATATTATTTTGTTTCTTTTTCTGCTTTTTTAGTTGCTACTTTTGCAGTAGTTTTAGTTGCTGTTTTTTTTACAGCTGGTTTTGCTTCAGTTGTTGCTTTCTTAGTTGCAGTTGTTTTCTTAACTGTTTCTGTTTTCTTAGCTGTAGTTTCTTCTTTAACTTCAGCAGGTTTCTTTGCAACAGCTGCTTTTTTTGCAGTAGTTGCTTTTTTAACAGGAGCTTTTTCCTCTTTAGGTTCAGCTTTTGTTTCTGCTTTGTCTAATTTTACTGCTTTAGGCTTGTACTCAATACCCTCTAAAGCATCCTTTGCAATATTAACAAAATTAGTAAATGTTTCAGGACTATCTATAGCTATTTCTGACAACATTTTACGATTTATAACTACTCCTGCTTTAGTTAATCCATTAATAAACTTAGAATAACTTATTTCATTTTCTCTACAAGCAGCATTTATTCTTATAATCCAAAGTTTTCTAAAGTTTCTTTTGTTTTGTTTACGATCTCTATATGCATAAACTCCTGAATGCATTACTTGTTCTTTTGCTGTTTTAAATAAACGGTGTTTACTTCCGAAATATCCTTTTGCTTGTTTTAAAATCTTCTTGCGACGTGCACGGGCAACACTTCCGCCTTTAACTCTTGTCATTGTAATTCTCCTTCCTCAAAATCTATATTAAAGATTTTATTCTTCTTTCATCAGCTTTACTTAATTGAGCTCCAGCTCTCTTTTTACGATTTATAGCTGTAGATTTTTTACCTGTATTATGTCTACCGCCAGAGCGACCAATAGCAATTGTCCCTCCAGGTCTTTTATTTACTACTTTTTTAGTACCCGTATGGGTTTTCATTTTTGGCATTGTAATTCCTCCTATTTTTTCTTAGGGACTAGTCCCATAAACATACTGCGGCCTTCTAATTTAGGTTGTTGTTCAACTTCTGCAAATTCACTTAAATTATCTGCAAAACGCAACAATACTTCTCTACCCAAATCAGTATGAGCCATTTCACGTCCTCTAAATCTTATTGAAACTTTGATTTTATGACCTTTTTCGAGATATTTTACTACATTTTTAGCCTTAGTATCAAAATCATGCTTATCAATGTTAACGGATAATCTAAACTCTTTTAGTTCAGTATTAACCTCACGTTGTTTCTTCATCGATTCTTTAGTTTTCTTCTTCTTCTCGTATTTGAATTTATTATAATCCAATAATTTACAAACCGGCGGATTTGCCGATCCATTAATAAGAACTAAATCAAAGCCTGCATACCCTGCTAATGTTAACGCGTCAGCTTTTGATTTAACACCTAATTGTTCACCATTAGGACCAATAACCAATACTTGATTGTGTTTTATTTGCCCATTAATAGGCAAATC
>Ga0265294_10007167_pt1 | contig 13275 bp, 13 predicted proteins | sample MunlanPumphouse3_FD_192504 | JGI IMG/M metagenome (GOLD analysis project Ga0265294, IMG submission 192504) | Groundwater microbial communities from a municipal landfill in Southern Ontario, Canada - Pumphouse #3 | ecosystem: Environmental > Aquatic > Deep subsurface > Groundwater | place... | reverse complement strand
TTATGCATCGCTCAATGCGTAAAATAAATTCCTGTGACTACCAATTGTTCTCCATGGTGAATTTTAACTCATTTTACAATTTTCTTCGTGTAATATAAATATCGCTTTTCGGAGGGGACTCAATATTGGATATTCTGTTATAAAAATATCGAACAGATGAACACCGAATATGAATATAGAATTACCTTCTGATCAACTGTTGATGCGTCACAGCCCCCCCCCTGCCCCCCAAGGGGGGGAGAAGTGGACTCGCAGGGAAAAAGCAAGTTTCAACCTTATCCAGGAGTTGAATTCAAGCCAACAAAGTCCCCCCTTGGGGGGATTTAGGGGGGAATCAGGGGGAAAAACCTATGACACCTCAACATGCATATTACTACAATGCTTCACGGGAAATCATGGATACAGCGAAAAGACTGAGAAAAATCATGACGCCGGCAGAGAAGTTATTGTGGCAGGAGTTAAAAGGGAACAAAATCAATGGGCGACACTTTCGACGACAGCATCCCATTTACCGATACATTGCTGACTTTTATTGTCATAAAGAAAAGCTTGTAATAGAAGTTGATGGATTGTATCATAATAACCCGGAACAACATTATGATGATAATAACCGGGATGCTACAATGAAAGAAGTTACCCCCCCTGCCCCCCCAAGGGGGGGAGAAGTGGACTCGCAGGGAAAAAGCAAGTTTCAACCTTATCCAGGAGATGAATTCAAGCCAACAAAGTCCCCCCTTGGGGGGATTTAGGGGGGAATCAGGGGGAAAAACCTATGACACCTCAACATGCATATTACTACAATGCTTCACGGGAAATCATGGATACAGCGAAAAGACTGAGAAAAAACATGACGCCGGCAGAGAAGTTATTGTGGCATGAGTTAAAAGGGAACAAAATCAATGGGCGACACTTTCGACGACAGCATCCCATTTACCGATACATTGCTGACTTTTATTATCATAAAGAAAAGCTTGTGATAGAAGTTGATGGATTGTATCATAATAACCCGGAACAAAGAAATTACGACAAAAACAGAGATGCAACTATGAATGAGTACGAAATAAAAGTACTGCGCTTTACCAATAAGGAGATATTAACGCAGCTGGACAAAGTTTTGGAACGCATAAAAGAAGTGTGTGGGTAGTGGAGTGCGCTGAGGTGCCCCCCTGCCCCCCCAAGGGGGGGGCAGGGGGGCACAGAGGAAAAAATAAACCGTAAATATTTTTAACGACATAAATCGAAGCAAAAGTCCCCCATTTGGGGGATTTAGGGGGGGAAGGAAGTAAAATAAACAACCACTATAACTGTTCGCCATCAACGAACATTTCTTGCAATATTTGTTCGACAACAATGAACAATTCAGCATACACTGATATCAATCAAAAGATATAATACTGAATGTAGCTCACAAAAGTGCAGATGTCCTTGATCACAAAGAAAAGCACGAATGTTATTTTGTTATCCGTGAGGGCATTGATATCACAAAAGCCATACAGGTTTGTTGGCAGTTGACACATGAGAACATCGACCGTGAATTTGCAGGATTAACAGAAGCTCCCGACACCTACGATCTGAGCAAAGGCAACTTATTGTAATGAAGCGAACACCATCTCTGGAAATAGAAGATAACCGGATTGAAGTGGTTATTGCGGGAGAGTGGCTAGTGAGGTAGAATATTTAGAAACCTAAAATGGCAGAAAGTTTAAAACAACAAACGGCGAAGGGGGTATTGTGGAGTGCGATTGAAAGATATTCAGCTCACTTTGTACGATTCATACTTGGGTTAATTCTTGCACGCATACTAACCCCTTCCGATTATGGACTTATTGGTATGCTATCCATATTTATAGCTATTTCTATTTCTATAGCCGAGAGTGGTTTTAGTAGTGCGTTGATTCAAAAAAACAATTGTTCTGATAGTGATTTCTCGACAGCTTTTTACTTCAACATATTGGTAGGTGTACTTTTATATCTAATATTATTCTTATGCTCACCATTAATAGCATCTTTTTATGAAACTCCAATACTAATTCCTCTCACGAAAGTAATTGGTATCAACATAATATTTTCAGCATTTTCAATTGTTCCAAAAGCAAAATTCTTAATACGAATTGACTTCAAAACTCAAGCAAAAGTGAGTCTAATATCAGTAATAACAGGTGGTGGTGTTGGGATTACCATGGCTTTAAATGGTTATGGCGTTTGGGCTCTTACAGGTCAATCTTTAACGCGATTAGGGTTATATACTATTTTATTATTTTATTACGCAAAATGGAAACCAAAATTAATAATTACATTAAAATCTTTTAAACAATTATCAGCATATGGATTTCGTATTATGGGCGCAGGTATATTGAATACTCTATTTGCAAATATTTATTTATTAATAATTGGCAAAGAATTTTCTGCAGTTGAACTCGGTCATTATACAAGGGCCAAACAGTTTAAGGATTTACCTTCATCGAATTTTTCAGAAATGATTCAAAGTGTATCCTTTCCTGTTCTAAGTAAGATTAAAGATGATAAAGAAAAACTCCAAAAAGCATTTAAAAAAATAACTAAACTAACAATCTTCATCATCGTTCCTATAATGATACTAATGATTCTTATAGCAGATCCGCTTATAAGAGTTGTTCTAACAGACAAATGGATTGGTGCTGTACCATTATTAAAAATTATCTGTATATCTGGAATATTTAACCCAATAAATGGACTTAATATGGGTATTTTCAAAGTATTAGGTAGAACAGATATATTTTTTAGATTAACAATAGCTCGTCATGTCATTACCATAATTGTGATAGCAATAACCTTACCAATCGGCATTAATGCCATATTGTGGGGTCAAGTGGGTTTGTCTGTAATTAACTTTTTTATAAATTCACATTATGCCAGTAAATATTCAAATCATAAACCCAAAGAGCAATTAGCAGATATTCTTAAAGCCATTATGATTTCTACACCAGCAATTATTGTTGGTTATTTATTACTAAATATGATAGATAGTAGTTTTATACAGCTTATTACAATAGTTCCAGTATCAATTATTTGTTATTGCACAATTTCCCATATCCTTAGAGTCCCAGAATGGATAGAAATAATTAGGAATCGAAATATATTTAAACAATAGGGTTTAATGTTACTTTTAACTATTCGAAACATATAAATTAAACGCATGGATAAAAAGAAACCTAATTTATTCATAATTGGAGCATCAAAATGCGGAACCACGAGTTTATGGCATATGCTCAAGCAGCATACTAAAATTTTTATGTCTACCCCAAAAGAACCTTGGTTTTTTTCATTTAGTAATTATTTATCGCGGCTTCCGGAATATGAAAAACTATTTGAAAGGGCTAAAGCAGAAAAATTCTTAGGTGAAGCATCGCCTATATATTCGGAAACAACATTAATTCCGAACCTCCCTCAAAGAATATATAATTATAATCCAAATGCAAAAATTATTTACATTGTAAGAGAGCCTATTAGTCGATTAAAGTCAGTATGGAGACAAGCATTGTCAACCACACATTGGTATTATCCTGTATATAAGAATTATACAGATGTAGAAGTACCTCTTATGCCAAAAAATTTCAAAAAAGCTATATTTGAATATCCACAATTTCTTGAAGTGTGCAAATATTGGACACACCTCAATCATTATAGACAATACTTTGATGACAAAAACATTTTATTACTATTCTTTGAAGACTTAAAAAGCAACGAAGAAAAGGTCTACAGAGAAATATGCAAATTTCTTGAATTAGAACCAGAAATTAAAGAAGGAATTTTCAATATTCAAAATTCAGGAAAAGGAAAAAAAATGTACTATAGCTTTATACTTCGCTTAAAAAAAAATAATATTATTTACAAAATTGGAAGTACTATCACAAAACTATTAAATATTAAAATACCAAAGAAACCTATCAAATACAATGTGCATTTAGACAATAAAACAATAAAAGAAATAAATAGCATATTGAAAATTGAAAAAATAATGATCTTGGAATACGGACATAAAAAGCCAGATTTCTGGGAGAAATAATTAAAATAGTTTCATTATGGCAAAAGACAATAACAAAAAACATGTACTATATATATCCCATACATCAGAAATGCATGGATCAGGGAAATCCCTTCTAAACATCGTTTCATATATCATTAAAGATGAATTTAATGTGACTGTGATTGTTCCTACGGATAAAGGGGCGTTAGTTGATTTACTGAGAAAAAGGCAAATTCCATATATAGTTTTAGGAGTGGTGATTTCAGTTTACCCAAAATTCAACACAAAAAAAGATTTTATTCGATTCCCATATCGCATTCTTAAACTAATAGCAAAAAAAGTAAGGTTCTTCGTTCAACTAAATTCTTTTGTTAAAAAGGCCAAACCAGACATCATACATACAAATGTAGGGGTAATTCATACGGCACATTCAGTAGCCAAAAAAAACAAAATCCCACATGTTTGGCATCTTCGTGAATATCAGGATCGTAATTTTGGATACAAACCATTTCCAAGTAAAAGACGACTTATTCGCAAGCTTTCACATTCCAATAACTATATTATTGCGAACACCAAAGGAGTATATGACCATTTCTTATTATCTGAAAAAAATGCTAAGGTCGTATATAATGGTTTTATAATCGATAAGATTCCTTCAATCAATATTAAAAAAATAAATTATCTGCTTTACGTCGGTGCAGTTACAAAACAAAAGGGAGTTGAGGAAGCCATCAAGGCCTTTTCTCAGGTTTCTAGTCAAATTCCAAGTACAGAATTATGGATTGTTGGTGCTGGCAATAAGGATTATTTACATTATTTAAAAAGCACTTTTTTGTGTCATGAAAATATCAAAAGGATTAAGTTTCTTGGTCATAGATCGGATGTATATGATTTTATGCATGAAGCAAAAGCTTTGATTGTCCCGAGTCTACATGAAGGATTCGGTCTAATAACAGTTGAAGCCATGCTGAATGGATGCTTAGTTATTGGTAACGACACTGCAGGCACTAAAGAACAATTTGATAATGGTGTTAGACTCTTTAATCAAGAGATTGGAATACGTTATAATACAACTCAAGAGCTTGGAAAATATATGATTGAAGTTTGTAATAATGATCCAATATATTATCTTTCGCAGTTAGAAACAGCGCAAAAAACTGTTCTTAAGTTATATGATGTTAAAAAATATGTATCGGAGGTAAAGAAAGTTTACTCAGATCTAATAAATAATACAAACTCTAAACAGCTAGATAAACAATAACTGTAAATTCTTTCATTTTTATTATAACATGTCAAAACTTAGACCAATAGCCTTATATCTCCCTCAATTTCATCCAATTCCTGAAAATGATGAATGGTGGGAAAAAGGATTCACAGAATGGAATAATGTTGTAAAGGCAAAACCACAATTCAGGAATCACTATCAACCACAGCTACCTGCTGATTTAGGGTTTTATGATCTTCGTTTAAAAGAGGCAAGGTTGGCTCAGGAAAAGATGGCTAAGTCACACGGTATTCACGGGTTTTGTTATTATCATTATTGGTTTAACGGAAAACGTCTTTTAGAAGAACCTCTTAACAGAAAGCTCAAAAACAAGGAGGAAGATCTTCCATTCATGCTATGTTGGGCCAATGAAAATTGGACACGAGCATGGGATGGAGGCGACACCAAAATATTATTAAAACAAAATTATAGTTATGAGGATGACATTCATCATATATGCTCTCTGCTACCATATTTTAAAGATGAAAGGTACATCAAGGTAAATGGGAAACCTGTATTTATCATCTACAAGGATTCATCTTTCCCTGATATTACAAAAACCATAAACACATTCAGAGAAGAGAGTGCAAAACACGGATTGGAGCTTTACCTATGTAGGTTCGATAGAGCTATCGGAACACTGCCTGATTCAGCAACAGACTTGGGATTCGATGCCGCCTTTGAATTTCAGCCACTTTCGAAGGCTCTTATTATTTATAAAAACAAATATTTAAAAGCAAACAGGATAATTAACTTTACAACTCGCGCGCTAAAAATCCCATTTTCATTTAATGTGCGTATCGACTATAAAACATTTATTGATCTTGATTTAAATTTACATAATCAAGAATATAAGTGTTTTCCAGGTGTTTCTCCTGGTTGGGATAATTCAAGTAGACGCCCGGTTGGTAAAGCAACCATATTTGAGGGTAGTACACCAGATAAATTTAAATATTGGCTCAGCAAAAAACTTCAAAATTTCGAACCATACAGCCATGAAGAAAATTTTATAATGATTAATGCATGGAATGAATGGGCTGAAGGAAATCATTTGGAGCCATGCAAAAAATGGGGATTACAATTTCTTGAAGCACTCAATGATGAGATTTTCAACTATAACAAGCAAAAACCAAGCAGTATTTAGTATTTGCATTGATGAAAACACACTCTATCATCATAACCTATAACGGGGCTACCTGGATTGAAAGATGTCTTTATAGCCTAATTGGTCAAGATTTAGATAACCATAAAATTATTGTCATCGATAATGACTCTTCCGACGAGACAACTCACATTATCAAAAAACAGTTTCCTCAGGTTACACTTATTGAAACAGGAGAGAATCTCGGATTTGGAAAAGCCAATAATATTGGCTTGAGAATTGCTCTTAAAGAACAAGCTGATTTTGTTTTCCTTCTCAATCAGGATGCATGGATTTTAAACAATGGCTTATCCAAGCTTCTAAGTATTGCATCCGATCATGAAGAATATGGAATACTGGCACCCCTTCAAATTACAAAAAATGGGGAATTAGATAGAACCTTTAAAATATATCTACATGGATCTAAAACTCCAGGTCTGTTAATGGATAGAGAAAATAACTTACTTAAAGAAGTCTATCAAACAGAATTTGCTAATGCCGGTGCTTGGTTAATATCTGAAAAATGTTTGAAACATATTGGAGGTTTCAATCCACTTTTTGATCATTATGGTGAAGATAAAAACTATATTCATCGATGTCGACATCATAATATTAAAATTGGGATTACACCAAAAATTGAGGTTGTCCATGACCGACCTCAACAGAAAAAGATACATCAGACAGTCACTGCACTTTCTAGAAACATCTATACTTTTTTACTTATAGAGCTAATCAATCCAAATACCAATCGCACTATCCAGATCTCTAATTCCATAACTCTTATACTCAAAACACTGATTCTGTATCACAATTTTAAAGTATTAATAGCATTAATTGTTGCGCTAAGAAGAATTCGGCACATAGGAATGGATATTAATGAAGCAAAAAAAATGCAACTTTCCTTTAATTCTTGTTTTATAAATAACACTATTGAATAAAATAAAATGCAATGATTGCTTACATATACTTTCTCCCTCCAAAGACATCTATTGGAGTCTACAAAAAAATTGAAGATCAAATTATAGATTTGCAAAATATCGCTACCGCTAGGCTGAAAATATTTATCATCTCTCCTACTATTGAGAAATCATCTACAGTTGCTGAGTATAGAAAGTATAATACATCCAGCAATCGATTCTTTCGATTGCTACAGATTGCATTTAGGAAATTCGTTGTAATAGAGAAGACAATTCCTGAATTGAAGAAATTCAATACAATAATACTTAGGTACCCTGGTGCGGATTTTACTGCTGGTTCATTTTATAAAAAACATAACATTGTAACTGAGCTTCATTCCATAGTACCTGAAGAATTACGAATGAAATTTAAGGATAATAAAACCCTAATCTCGAAATTCATAAAGGCGATTAGAATATTACAAGAGGAAGCCCTTTTTAAGAGTATATTATGTAAATCAAAAGGAATAATTACTGTTTCAGGGGATGTTATGGATTATATACAAAAGAAAAAAATAAATTCACACGTATCTGTTATTGGTAATGGTATATCGCTTTCAAGAATACCACAAAAAGGTTTTCTACCATATAATGGCAAGGATATCACTCTTACTTTTATTGGGTCACGTCCGGCAGAGCCTCAAAATGGTTTGAATCGGCTAATCTCCTCTCTGGACATCGAAGATCAAAAAAAAAACATAACAATCAATGTAATTGGCAAAGTTAGTGAGAGAGAAAAGTTATCAGCAAATTATATCAATCTGGTTTATCATGGAATTCAATCACAAAATAATATCAATACAATACTTGAATCTACAAATGCTTGTATATGCCAATTAGCTTTTTATAAAAAACGGCTCAATAATACATCTACCATAAAAGTTCCTGAATATACTGCATATGGTATACCTTTCATTTTAGCTTATAGTGATAATAATCTGAAGAAAAAACCACGCAACCACTATTATCTACAACTAGACAACAACGATGAGCTAATTAAAGTCGAAGAAATTATTAGTTTCCTAACCAACATTACAAAAAAGCGCGATGAGATAATTAATGAAATGTATGCCTTCGCTGTGAAGTATCTAACATGGAGCAACAAACTCGCTCAATATATGCACTTTGTTGATCGAATAAATACACCTTAGACTATCTATGCTCTTCAACTCCTTTGAATTTCTTATATTTCTCCCTATTGTTTTTGTGCTCTATTGGATGTTTTATAAAAACACCAAAGCCCAAAATATTATTCTGCTCACAGCAAGCTATGTTTTTTATGGATGGTGGGACTGGAGATTCTTATCGCTTATACTTTTTAGTACCATCGTTGATTACATGGTAGGGCGAAATTTAATGGTTTGTAAAAATCAGAAACAACGAAAACTGTTTCTATGGATTAGTATTCTTATAAATATTGGGCTTCTGGGGTTCTTTAAATACTATAACTTCTTCACAGAAAGCCTAATAGAAGGGTTATATCTTATAGGCATAACTATTCAAACCGGAACATTGAGAATAATTCTTCCTGTAGGAATTAGTTTCTATACATTCCAAACAATGAGTTACACTATTGATGTGTATAAAAAGAAACTTCATCCAACAAAAAATTTCATAGCCTTTGCAACCTTTGTAAGCTTCTTTCCTCAGCTGGTAGCCGGTCCTATTGAACGTGCGCCAAACCTTTTGCCCCAGTTTCTGAAATTCCGAAAATTCAGTTATGCGGCTATGAGTGCAGGCACAAAACAGATAATTCTGGGTTTTTTCCTAAAACTTGTAATTGCAGACAGAGCGGGAATCTATGTAGATACTGTTTTTAATAATGCATCTCAACATGAAGGTTTTACCTTCTTGTTTGCTACATTTCTGTTTGCATTCCAGATTTATGGTGATTTTGCCGGATATTCACTCATTGCCATAGGCACTGCTAAGCTTTTTGGAGTTTCTTTAATAACAAACTTCCAAAGGCCCTACATGGCAACATCCGTTGGTGATTTCTGGAAACGCTGGCATATCAGCCTCTCCTCCTGGTTTCGGGATTATGTTTACATACCACTGGGAGGAAGCAGAACAAAAATGTCAAAATGGGTAAGAAATATTCTTATTACTTTTCTTGTTAGCGGTTTATGGCATGGTGCCAACTGGACCTTTATATTATGGGGTACTTTAAATGGCATCTATATTCTGTTTGAATCAATCCTGTTTAAAGAGGTGAGAAAAACAATTTTCTCAAGACTAATAACCTTTGTACTAATATGTTTTTCCTGGGTGCTTTTTAGGGCAAATAGTATTGGGGAAGCAATTCAAATTATTGGTACTATATTCTCGAATCCCGGGACGCTATTTATCCCTAACGGAGCAGATATAGTAACACCTGTTTATGCTTTGTTGGCCATATCAATGCTATTTTTATATGAGTTATGGAATGAATTCTTTGCGGAAAAATATAAACCCTATTTTTTTCAAAAAAGATATGCAAAACTTTCATTTTATTGTCTAATTATCATCCTCATACTATACATGGGTGTATTTAACAATAGTCAATTTATCTATTTCCAATTTTAATAATGAAAGAGATACAAAAAGAGCTTTTAAAAGTGCTGTTTAGCGGTTTTATGGCGATCATTGTTTTTATTGCTTTAGACTTATCACTGGGAACAATGGCAAAAAAGCTATTTTTTATACAGGAAACAGGAAAATACGCAAGAATCACTCACTCCATTGAAGATGCTGATGCAGAGGTCATAATAATGGGAAATTCGCATGCGAACAGACATTATAATCCGGAAATACTTAAGGATTCTTTAGATATTACTTGTTACAATTGTGGTGTTCAGGGTCAAGGAATAATATTTCAGGAGGCAATGCTATCACTCATCTATAATAACTATTCTCCTAAAATAATTTTACTTAATATTGAAGAGAAATGGTTTTATGCTTCACAATCATCCTATGACAGGTTAGCAGATTTGAATCCCTATTACTTAAAATACAGAGCTACCCTGAAACCAATATTCTCAAGAGATTCCTCATTTAGAGAGTTCCCTCTCTACTTAAAGTCATATCAAATGAACTCTACACTGATACATACACTTCGCTATATAATTGCTCCACAACCAGATATCTATGGATATGTTCCACTGTATGGAAAGCTAAAAGCTCCTGAAAATTTCAGGAACAAAAAAGCAACCCGGATAAATCAAAACATCCAACAAAAAATCGACATGAACTGCTACAAAGCACTGGATTCTTTTTGTAAAACTGCTGCTTTGCATGATACAAAAGTGATCTTTATTATATCTCCGGGAATTTATCTACAAAATCAATTTGAAACCTTGCCACTCTATAATCAACTGGCAATTAAACATAACATTCCGGTATGGAATTTCAGTAGTAACCGGGAATTCCTGTACCATTATGATTTATTTAACGATAACCATCATCTTAATAATGATGGGGCTGAACTTTTTACTTCGCTTTTAGTCCAAAAAATCAAAGAGATGCATCCATTTCCCCAATAATCACCTATCAAAATGACAGACAAACGAGAAAAGCCAAAAATTGCAATAATAGGTTTAAAGGGTCTTCCTGCATTCGGTGGTGCTGCCGCTGTTGGTGAAAATATAATCCATGAACTTTATAATGATTATAATTTTACGGTTTACAGTATAAGCTCCCATACCAGTGATAAAACAGGGCGTAACTTAAAATATCATCAAATTGTCTTTAAAAGCATTCGTAACAAAAAATTCAATACTTTACTATACTATATAAAATCTTTGTTTCATGCCATTTTTAAAGGAAATTATGACCTTATTCACCTACATCACAGGGATGCTGCTTTTATTATTCCTTTTTTAAAAATTCGGTATAAAGTTGTACTTACTACTCACGGACTAAGTGTTAAAGGTAATCCTAAATGGGAAAAATATAATTGGTTCTTCGATATGCAGGTAAAACACTTTATTAAATATGCCAACTACAGAACCTGTGTATCGCAATCCGAAAAAAGGATCCTAAAAAATGAATACAACATTGAATCTACTTACATTCCCAATGGAATTAGCCTGAATCCGGAATACCAGTCGATTCAGAAAAAAGATTATGTCTACTTTGCTGCAGGACGAATTATGCATTCCAAAGGTTGTCATTTATTTCTGGATGCGATGGATAAAGTAAAAAGTTCGATTCCCATAATAATTTCTGGTCAATTTACCCAAGATGATGAATATATAAAGATGCTGAGCAAATATAATTCATATAAGCAAGTTACCTTTACAGGGATGATAAAAGAAAAATCCATTCTCTTCGGCTATCTCAAGTTTGCTAGATTTTTCGTTTTCCCCTCCATGAATGAAGCTATGTCTATGATGTTATTGGAAGCTATTGCACTTGGGTGTCCTGTTATTTGTAGTGATATTCAAGCCAATAAAGATATCTTTTCTGATGATGAAGTTCTCTTCTTTTCAAATGGGAATAGTGATGATTTGTCTAGAAAAATCAAATTCGCAATAAATAATTGTGAAGCAATGGCTGAATATGCTTCAAAAGCCTTAATTACAGCCACCAAAAAATATACATGGAATAGTATTGCCATAAAATATAAAAAAGTATATAACCTTTTATGCAAAACTGATGAGAAGATCTAATCTCCATGGACAATATCAAGTTTCTGCATAATCTCTAAATCCTTATTCGAGGCTTTGAAGGTGTATAATAAAGCTTACTGCGAGGTACAGTTAACAACTCACATTGCTTACATATACTCATCTGATTATCCCCCCCCCTCTCCCTTCACAAAATTTTTCCGGTAATAGGGTAACATTTTCGCTGTTTATGGATTAAGTAATAAACACTGAAGATGAACGACTTTACTTCCCCTGTGTATTTTAAGCTGCTCGCCACACTTAAAGAGGCCGGTTACCAATTGATGCCGCTGATCGACCTGGCGGAAAACAATTTCCCCCGCGCCGTCGCACTCCGCCATGATGTCGACCGCTTTCCCCGACGGGCCGTGCGTATGGCTGAAAAAGAACTCTGCCAAAGCATCACTTCCACCTATTTCTTCCGCAGAAAGCATATTCTGCACCATCCCGACCTCATCGCCTATATCGCCTCCATGGGCCACGAAATTGGCTACCACTACGAAAACCTCGCCCACTGCCGCGGCAATGCCGACCGCGCATTCCACGAATTCACCGATACCTTGAGAGCCCTTCGCAAAATCACCTTTGCCTGCGGTATCAGTATGCATGGCTCACCCTTCTCGCGCCATAACAACCACCACCTCTGGCGCAGGTACTCCTACACGAAACTGCATATTGGCTATGAGGCCTTTCTCGATTTTAACTACCATCAGGTGGCCTATATCACCGATACGGGACGCTACTGGAGCGATGGCCGCCTGAGCCTCCGCGATAGCATACCCCCCGGTTTTACCCGCGAATTCCTGCCACAGGCAAAGTATAATACCACCGAACTCTGCCAGTTGATTAGCAAGGAGCAGTTCCCTCCCCTTGCCATCCTCAACATCCACCCCCAACGCTGGAACGACTATCGCATTCCCTGGATCATGGAGTGGATCGGGCAATCAGTAAAAAACCGACTCAAACCGTTGATCCGGTACCTGCACAAACGCTGAAAGCACTCCATTATCAGCACGCACCCAATAAATGTTGCAGCAGCTCCGGTTACCAGCTGCCCCTGCAATCCTGCCAGCTTTCGGTTTTGCAATCGTTTGCAACCCGGTTTTTTATACCTTTGTTATCCTCAACCGGTGTATATTCCTGACTTCGACACTTTAAAATTTCAAAATTCACATCTATCACATTATCATCGAGATACAAAAATTGCGTCACCATTTTGGGTGACGCAAATGCCATAATAGTGTATTTTTATGCATGTTTAT